>Ga0272444_10000530_pt1 | contig 39974 bp, 41 predicted proteins | sample SSMForm13_FD_201033 | JGI IMG/M metagenome (GOLD analysis project Ga0272444, IMG submission 201033) | Marine sediment archaeal communities from Little Sippewissett salt marsh, Falmouth, MA, United States - SSM-Form-13 | ecosystem: Environmental > Aquatic > Marine > Wetlands > Sediment ... | reverse complement strand
CAGCGGAGGCCACTGACCAGGCCTCGGCCGAGCCCGCGGCTGCCCAGCCGCAGCAGTCGGAGATGCCCTTCGCGGTGGTGCAGGGCGCGCCCCAGTACACCCTGCCCAAGGACCTGTACATCCCGCCCGACGCGCTGGAGGTGTTCCTGGACGCCTTCGAGGGCCCGCTGGACCTGCTGCTGTACCTGATTCGCCGGCAGAACCTGGACATCCTCGAGATCCCCATCGCCGACATCACCATGCAGTACATGCAGTACATCGAGATGATGGCCGAGCTGCGCCTGGAGCTGGCCGCGGAATACCTGGTGATGGCCGCCATGCTGGCCGAGATCAAGTCGCGCATGCTGCTGCCGCGGGTCAGCGAGGAGGAGGACGAGGGCGAGGACCCGCGTGCCGAACTGATCCGCCGGCTGCAGGAATACGAGCGCTTCAAGCAGGCCGCCGAGGACCTCAACGCCTTGCCCCAGCTGGGCCGCGACACCTACCCGGTGAGCGCCGAGCTGCTCGACAAGCACAGCGACCGCAAGCCGCCGGACGTGGACCTGCGCGAACTGCTGCACGCCCTGCGCGACGTGCTGCACCGTGCCGACATGTTCACCAGCCACCACGTGGCCCGCGAGGCGCTGTCGCTGCGCGAGCGCATGAGCCGGGTGCTGGAAAGCCTCAGCACCGACAAGTTCATCGAATTCACCACCCTGTTCGACATCAGCGAGGGTCGTCAGGGCGTGGTGGTCACCTTCATGGCCGTGCTGGAGCTGATCAAGCAGTCGCTGCTGGAGCTGGTGCAGGCCGAATCCTTCGCCCCCATCCATGTGAAGGCCAGATAAGCGGACATGGCAGACAACGCACAACTGAAGAACATCGTCGAGGCGGCCCTGCTGGCCGCCGGCAAGGCGCTCAATCTCGACCAGCTGCTGACCCTGTTCGAAGAGGATCAGCAGCCGGACAAGAAGGACCTGCGCGCCGTGCTCACCGAGCTGAGCGACGACTACACCGGCCGCGGCATCGAGATCGTCGAAGTCGCCAGCGGCTGGCGCATCCAGATCCGCAGCGATTACTCGCGCTGGGTGTCGCGGCTGTGGGACGAGAAGCCCGGCCGCTACTCAAGGGCGCTGATGGAGACCCTGGCGCTGATTGCCTACCGCCAACCCATCACCCGCGGCGAGATCGAGGAGATCCGCGGCGTGTCGGTCAGCAGCCACATCACCAAGACCCTGCTGGAGCGCGAGTGGGTGCGGGTGGTCGGCCAGCGCGATGTGCCGGGGCGGCCGTCGCTGTACGGCACCACCCGCACCTTCCTGGACTACTTCAACCTGAAGAGCCTGGACGAGCTGCCCACCCTGGCGGAGATCCGCGACCTGGACGAGATCAACCGCACCCTGGACCTGAATGACCCGGACCGGCTGAAGGAGATGGCCGAGGGCGAGGATACCCCGGACGCCCAGGGCGACGTGACCGAGTTGGCCAGTGCAGCCGTCGAGGCGGGCGTGGCCGAAGCGGCGTCGGACATCGACACCACTCAGGTCGACGATGCAGCGCCGTCGACCATCGAGGCGACCGACAGCCAGGACGAGGGCGACTTCGACGACATCCTGCCGGAGTTCGAGGCCGACTGGGACGAGGTGGTGGACGACGACAGCGTGGTCGTCACCGGATCGGACAGCGGCTGGGCCGACGAGCTGGCCGAGGAACTGGAAGAGGAACTGGTCCAGTCCGAACTGCAACGCGACGCCGAACCCGGAAAGAAACATGACTGAACAAAAGCGCACCCCGCCCGGCGAACGCCTGCAGAAGGTGTTGGCCAATGCCGGCCTGGGCTCGCGCCGCGAGATCGAGGGCTGGATCGCAGCGGGCCGGGTCAAGGTCGACGGCAAGGTGGCCCAGCTGGGCGACCGCGTCGGCCCGGAGGTGCAGATCGCCATCGACGACCGCCCCATCAGCGCCAAGCGCCTGGGCGGCACCGAACGCATCGTCATCATGTACAACAAGCCCGAGGGCGAGATGGTGTCGCGCCAGGACCCCGAGGGCCGGCCGACGGTGTTCCAGAACCTGCCGCGGCTGCGCAGCGGCCGCTGGATCGCGGTGGGCCGGCTGGACGTCAACAGCTCCGGCCTGCTGCTGTTCACCACCGATGGCGAACTGGCCAACAAGCTGATGCACCCCAGCTCGGTGATCGAGCGCGAGTACGCGGTGCGGGTGCACGGCGAAGTCAGCGAGGACATGGTCAAGCAGCTGGTCAAGGGCGTGGAGCTGGAAGACGGTCCGGCACGCTTCGAGCACGTCATGGAATCGGGTGGCGAGGGCGCCAACCGCTGGTACCACCTGGTGATCATGGAGGGCCGCAAGCGTGAGGTACGGCGCATGTGGGAGGCGGTGGGTGTCACCGTCAGCCGCCTGAAGCGGGTGCGCTACGGGCCGATCATCCTCGACAGCTCGGTCAAGGTCGGCAAGTGGCGCGAGCTGGACCGCGAGGAGGGCAAGGCCCTGCTGGCGGTTGCCGGGCTGAAGGACGACCAGCCCTGGGGCACCACCGCCAGCGACCGCCACCGCAAGTCGGGTGAGCGCAAGCCGGCGAGTGGCGGCAAGGGTGGAGGTAAGGGCGGCGGCAAAGGCGGCTCACGCAACGTGTGGCGCCAGGCCGGCAAACGGCGCTAGCGCGGCAGGTCGTCAGCACGTCGAGTGGCACGTCGCTGCTACGCATGCCAGCCGGTCCGCCCCGCGGGGGCTGGGTTGCCAGCCGGTCAACCAATGCAGTGACGAGGCCGATCTCAATGGCTAAAAGGTCCTTCCCCTTGTCTAAGGTCTATGGCCTGCTGGAGCCCGGCCCGGTGGTGCTGCTGAGCACCGCCGCGCAGGGCCGGTCGGATGTCATGACCCTGTCCTGGCACACCATGATGGAGTTCGAGCCGCCGCTGGTCGGTTGTGTGGTCAGTGCGCAGGACTACAGCTTTGAGCTGCTGCAGGCGAGCGGCGAGTGCGTGATCAACATCCCCACGCTGGAACTGGCCGAGCAGGTGGTGGGCTGCGGCAACACCTCGGGGCGCAACACCGACAAGTTCGCCACCTTCGGCCTCACCCGGGGCGCCGCATCCTGCGTGCAGGCGCCGCTGATCAAGGAGTGCTACGCCAACCTGGAATGCCGGGTTGCGGACACCCAGTTGGCCGACCAATACAACTTTTTCGTCCTCGAGGTGCTCAAGGTACGAGTGGAGCAGACGCTGGAGAATCCGCGCACCCTCCACCACCGTGGCTGGGGTACCTTCATGGTGGCCGGTGAGACCATCACGCTGCCCTCCGGCATGAAATAGTCCCGCAGCCATGCTGCATTGCCGCGCCGCAGCATTCTGTCTCTGTGTTGTACGACCCCCTGATGCGTAGCGATCGATTCCAGCCCTCCAGCGCCGACCTGATGGCGATCTACCAAGCCCTGCTGGGCGCCTACGGCGATCTTGCCTGGTGGCCGGGTGACAGCCGTTTCGAGATCATGATCGGCGCGGTACTCACCCAGAACACCGCCTGGACCAACGTGGAAAAGGCGCTGGGCCAGCTCAAGGCTGCCGATGCGCTGAGCCTTGAGCGCATCCTCGCCCTGTCAGAGGCTGAGCTCGCCGCGTTGATTCGACCATCCGGTTATTTCAACATCAAGGCCGACCGCCTGAAGCAGCTGTGCCGGTTTGTGCAACAGGCCGGTGGCGAAGCGGCGCTGGCACGCCGCGAGACCACGGAGCTGCGCACCGCCGTGCTGGCGGTTAAGGGGGTGGGTCCGGAGACCTGTGACGACATCCTGCTGTATGCCTTCGAGCGGCCGGTGTTCGTCATCGACGCCTATACGCGCCGCTTGCTGAAGCGCTACGGCCTGGCGCGCGGGGATGAGAGCTATGACGCCTTGCGGCTGGGGTTTGAACGGGCGCTGGGGCCTGACGTTGATCTGTACAAGGCCTATCACGGCCTGATCGTGGAACATGCCAAGACCGCCTGTGCGGTCAAGCCGCGCTGCCGGCAATGTTGTCTGGCGGTGTCCTGCCCACAGCGCCTTTAGCCGGCCAACACGAAGCGGTTGCGACCGCCCTGTTTGGCCTGGTAGAGCGCCTGGTCAGCGCGGTCGAACAGGCTGTGACTGTCGTTGCCCGGGGGCATGACGGCGATGCCGATGCTGACGGTGACCGACACATCCATGCCATTGACGGTGCCGATGGCCTCGATATCGCGGCGGATGCGTTCCGCCAGCTGGCGGGCGCCTTCTTCATCGGTGTAGCCGGCCAGCACCACGAACTCCTCGCCGCCGAAGCGGAAGATCTCGTCGCAGCGGCGGATGGTGGTGCCGGCGGTGCGGGCAACGGCACGCAGCACATCGTCGCCGAAGCTGTGGCCGTAGGTGTCGTTGATATGCTTGAAATGGTCGATGTCCAGCACCAGCATGGACAGCGGCGTGCTGTGGCGGCGTGAGGTCTCGATCTCACGCTCCACCGCTGCATTCAGGGCGGTGCGGTTCTGCACCCCGGTAAGGGGGTCACGCAGTGCCCGTTCCACCGCACGGCGGTAGGTCAGGGCGTTGCGTAGCGGGTAGATCAGCGCGCACAGCAGCTTTTCCAGGTCGTGCAGTTCCACCTCGGTATAGGGGCGGTCGCGATAGAAGGCGACGTTGCCCAGCAGTTCCTGCTCGATCACCAGGTCATAATCGGCCTTGTGACCACCGATGCTGCCGATGGTCAGGTCGAGTTTCTCGCTGTCGTGGCGATAGCGCAGGGCGTGGGTGTCCAGCTCGCGACGGGCCGCATCGGCAAACAGACCTATCTGCTGCTCCAGTTCCAGGGTGGTCTGGAGCAGGCTGGTCAATTCCAGAACGCTGCTATCCTGGGCCGCGGGGACACTGGGTTGAACGGTGCGTCGTACGTCAGAGTGTACGGGCATGCTCAGGCTTCTCATGGTTTGTGGGCTCTGGATCATCTTCGTAGTCACTCGGCGCTGCTTGGCTTAACTGGCTATATGCGAGAGCTGTGCCAATCATTGTGATGAGTACCGCAGTTTTGGCTTTGATCATAATAAAAACAATTACTTGCATATGATTATCCATGGTGGTGTGGGAAACCCGACGGCCACCGTTAAGGGCTTAGTTTCCGATTCGACAAAAAGCCGTCGCCACAGGCGGCAATGCCTGCCGCTTGCGTGGCACGCCGGGATGGCGCTGCAATAGGCGGGCTGCGGGATAAATCAGATGAGCCGGGACGGCGTCCGGGCGAAGGAGAGGGTCATGAGCGTCAGCTTACGGGTACTGCTGTTGTGTCTGGGACTGAGTGTGCACGCCTGGGCCGCCGGGACAGATAGCCTGGGTGAGGCCCTGGTGAACCCGGGCTACGAGGAAAAACCGGCCTGGTTCAAGGCCTCGTTCCTCGATCTGCGGGAAGACCTGGCCGAAGCCGGCGTCGCTGGTCACCGGGTGGTGCTGTATTTCTACCAGGACGGCTGTCCTTACTGCGCCAAGCTGCTGCGGGAGAACTTCAGCGACCGGCAACTGGTCGACTACACCCGGCAGCATTTCGACGTGGTGGCGCTGAACATGTGGGGTGACCGCGAGGTCACCGACCTGCATGGCCAGACGCTGTCGGAAAAGGACTTCGCCGCGGCGGTGAAGGTGCAGTACACACCGACGCTGATCTTCCTCGACGAACAGGGCCGGGTGGCCTTGCGGGTCAACGGCTACTTCCCGCCGCACAAGTTCAAGGCCGCGCTGGAATATGTGGCGACCAAACAGGAAGCGCAGCACAATTTCGCCACCTATCTTGCAAAAGTGGCACCGGTTGCTGCCAAGGGCCAGATCACCCCGGTTGCGGATGCCCTGCCGCAGCCGCTGCAACTGGCGGAGAATCGGCGCTTTTCCTACCGGCCCTTGCTGGTGCTGTTCGAACAGCCGAACTGCGCACCCTGCGACGAACTGCACGGAGAGGCGCTCAAGAACCGGGCGCTGGCGAGTTCCATGACCAACCTGGACGTGGCCCAGGTGGACATCGGCAGCAACCAGACGCTGCAGACCCCGGATGGCAAGACCCTGACGGCCAGCGCCTGGGCCAAGCAACTGGGCGTGCAGTACACCCCCAGCTTGGTGTTCTTCGATCAGGCGGGCAAGGAGGTGTTCCGTACCGAGGCCTATCTGCGCAGCTTCCATCTGCATGGCGCCATGGACTACGTGGTCAGCGGTGCCTACCGGCACCAGCCGAACTTCCAGCGCTTTCTGCAGCGGCGCAACGAGGAGTTGCAGGCGCGCGGTTTCCCGGTGGACCTGATGGAGTAGTGGCTTACCGGACCTGATAAAAAAACGGCGGCCAACCGGCCGCCGTTTTTACTACACCAGGTGAGAGATGCCCGGTTCTTCGCAACTCAGTCGCTGGCCACGGGTGCTGTCGCTGTCCGGGCCCATCAGCCACAGGTACAGCGGCATGCGCGACTCCGGGGTGGGCGTATCGGTCAGGTCCAGGCCCGGATACAGCCGCTTGCGCAACGCGGTGCGGGTAGGGCCGGGGTCGATGGCATTGACCCGGATGGCGCTTTTTTCCAGCTCCTCGGCCAGGGTCTCCATCAGCCGCTCCAGGCCGCCCTTGCTGGCGGCATAGGCGCCCCAGTAGGCCTTGCCCTGCCGGCCCACGTTGTCGGTGGTGAACAGGATGGCGGCATCGGCTGCCTTGCGCAGCAGCGGCAGGCAGGCCTGGGTGATCAGGAAGGGCGCGGTCAGGTTGACCTGCAGCATCTTGGCCCAGGCGTCGGCGTCGTAGTCGTCGATACGCGACAGCCAGGGGATGCTGGCGGCGTTGTGCAGGATGCCGTCCAGGCGGCCGAAGCCCTCCTCGATCTTGGCGGCCATCTCCTCGTAGTCATGAGGCGTGGCGCCTTCCATGTGCAGCGGGTAGATGGCCGGTTCGGGGCCGCCGGCGGCGACGATGGCGTCGTAGACGCCTTCCAGCTTGCTGATGGTCTTGCCCAGCAGCACCACGGTGGCGCCATGGGCGGCATAGGCCATGGCTGCGGCGCGGCCTAGGCCGTCACCGGCACCGGTGACCAGGATGACGCGCTCGGCGAGCAGATCGGTGGGGGCTTGGTAATCGTTCATGAACGGCATTCTGTGGTCAGGTCCGGAGGGGGTGCATTATCGCACACGCCAGGCCGCCCACAGTTTGGCGAGCGGGGTGATGTCCAGGTGCTGTTGTTGCACCGGGTAGTTTTCGCGCTCCAGCAAGCGGTGCAGGGCACGGGCCTGGCTGGCCCAGCGGCGGGCGGGCAGGGTGTCCCGGGCACGGTCCTGCAGGGCAAGCTCTGCCGATGTCCGCAGGGGTTCCAGCAGTGCCCGGCAGCTGTCGGCCAGGACGTGGTCAGCTTCAGCTGGGTGGTTCGATGGCGGCGGCAGGTCACGAGGCAGGGGATTGTGACCCCGCTGCAGCTGCCGCCCCATGCCCTGGACGCGATACACCGCCGCGGCATAACTGCCCAGTGGGCCGGCGTCGCAGCGTCCGCCGCTGGCCAGGCACAGCAGGTCGGCCAGCCTGCCGGCCTGCTGGCAGTGCGCGATGAAGGCGTCGACATCCGGCGCTTGCTGCTTGATCACATCGGTCTCGGTCGCATCCAGCATGGCCCACATGGCCGCGAGTCCGTCCGGCTCAGCAGCCAGCGGCCGGAGTCGCTGAATCAGCGGATGGGCCGACTGCCCGGCCTCGGCCAGTGCCTTGCGCCACCAGTCGAGCTTCAATCGGGTGGCACCCTGGTCGCTGCAGCGGGCAACGGCGCGTTCCAGTTCGGCGGCAAAGGCGAAGGCGGCGCTCAGCTGCGGCCGGTGCTCGGGCCGGGCGAAGCGCACCACATAGTAGGGCGCGCTGCCGGGCGGCAGCTCGGCCGGCCCCGCCATCGGGGCCTCAGCCGGCATGGCGGGCGATGGGGTCCAGTCCCAGCAGGGGCAGCAGGTCCAGGGCGTGGCCGATCTGGTGGTCGGCCTGCCACTGGGCGGGGTCCTCGCCGGGCATCAGGTAGCCGAACAGCGCCGCCACGGTGGGGCTGCCGGCGGCGCGCCCGGCATCGATGTCGCGCTGGGCGTCGCCAACATACAGGCAGCGTGCGGGCGCCACGCCGATCTGCCGACAGGCGTATTCGATGGGTTCCGGGTGCGGCTTGTTGTGGGCGCAGGTATCGCCGCTGACGATGGTGCCGGCCCGTTCGCTCAGGCCCAGCTCGGCCATCAGCGGGTCGGTCAGCCAGGCCGGCTTGTTGGTGACGATGCCCCAGGGGATGCCGGCGGTCTCCAGCGATTCGATGACCTGCTCGATGCCGTCGAACAGCCGGGTCTCGCGGGCGATGTTGTCCTGGTAGACCTTGAGCAGGTGCTCGCGGCGCGGCTGGTAGCCGGCATCGTCCGGGCCCAGGTCGAAACCGAGCCGGATCAGCGCCACGCCGCCGTGGGATACCACCGGGCGGATGTGCTCGAAGGGCAGTGGCGGCTGGCCGTAGTGGCGTAGCGTTTCGTTGAGCGCGAAGGCCAGGTCGCGGGCGGTGTCGGCGAAGGTGCCGTCCAGGTCGAACAGCACGCCGCCGATGTCGTTAAGCACCGCCATGCTCAGGCCGGCTTGTGGGTGGCGAGCATGTAGTTCACGTCCACGTCACGCTCGTCCAGGCGGAAGCGGCCGGACAGCGGGTTGTACAGCAGGCCGCACTGGTGGTCGAGTTCCAGCTCCGCCTCGCGGATCCAGGCGGCCATCTCCGAGGGCTTGATGAACTTGCTGTAGTCATGGGTGCCCTTGGGCAGCAGGCGCAGCAGGTACTCGGCGCCGACCACCGCCATCAGGTAGGCCTTGGGATTGCGGTTGATGGTGGAGAAGAACACCGTGCCGCCGGGCTTCACCAGGGCGGCGCAGGCGCGCACGATGGAGGACGGGTCCGGCACGTGTTCCAGCATCTCCATGCAGGTCACGACGTCGAAGTGGCCGGGCATCTCGCGCGCCAGTTCCTCTACCGGGATGCGCTCGTAGTTCACCTGCTGGCCGGTTTCGAGCAGGTGCAGACGGGCCACCTGCAGGTTGGCCTCGCCCATGTCGATGCCGGTGACCTTGCCACCGCGCACCGCCATGGATTCGGCCAGGATGCCGCCGCCGCAGCCGACGTCCAGCACCGTCCTGCCGGCCAGGCCGTTGCTGCGCTGGTCGATGTAATCGAGGCGCAGCGGGTTGATCTGGTGCAGTGGCTTGAACTCGCTTTCCGGGTCCCACCAGCGGGCGGCCAGTTCCTCGAACTTGCTGATCTCGGCGGGATCGACGTTGTGGGCGTGGGACATGGCGCGGTACTCCAGGTGGCCGACGGTTTATCGGCGTGCAGTGCAATGGCGCAATTATAACGCGGTGGCGGGCCGGATCATCAGGGACCCAGTACGGGGAACAGCCCTTTCAGACCATTGGCCAGGAATTCCACCGCGATGGCTGCCAGGATCAGGCCCATCACCCGGGTGAAGATATTGATGCCGGTCTGGGTGATGTGCCGCGAAACCAGTGGCACCAGCGCCAGCAATGCCCACAGTGACAGGCTGATCAGCAGGATGTCCGCGCCGATGGCCGCGTAGTGGCTGATGCCATGACCGCGGTGGCCGTACAGGATCACCGTGCTGATGGCGCCGGGGCCGGCCAGCAGCGGCATGGCCAGCGGCACCACCGCCACCGAGGCGCGTTTGGCGCTCTCGTCGGCCTCTTCTTCGGTCTGGCGCACTTCGCTCTGGCGGGCGTGCAGCATGGAGATGGCCATCAGCAGCACCAGGATGCCACCGGCCACCCGGAAAGCGTCGATGGTGATGCCGAAGAAACCCAGCAGGCGCTCGCCCAGCAACAGCGCGGTGAACAGGATCAGCGCCACCGCTATCGCCACCACCTGCGCCAACTGGCGCCGCTGGGCAGGGGTGGCATCGCCCGTCAGGGTGACGAAGATCGGGATGGCCCCGATAGGGTTGATGATGGCCAGCAGACCGATCAGGATCTTGGTGTATTCACTGTAGTCGAGCATGGCAACGGACCGGTCGGGGTGAACCTCATTGTATGCCCGGCCGCGCAGGCTCAGTCCACGAAGCTGCAGCAGTAGTCGGTAGCGGTCTTGATGCGCAGCTGGAATTTGCTGTCGCCGGGCACATCGAAGGACTCGCCGCCCTGGATGGTGCGCCAGTCGTCCTCGCCAGGCAGCAGCACCTCCAGCTCGCCGGCGAGGATCTCCATGATCTCCGGCTTGGCGGTGCCGAACTCGTATTCGCCCGGCAGCATGTAGCCCAGGGTCTTGATGCTGCCGTCGGCGAACTTGATGGTACGGCTGGTGACCTTGCCGTCGAAGTACACGTTGGCGGCCTTGACGACGGTGACGTTCTTGAATTCGGACATCTGGGTTCTCTTAAGCGGCTGGGCGCGCAGGGTGGTTCCGCGCGAGGAAGGAAAGGTGGCGGATTATCGCCAGCAGCTGGCATGCAGGGCAATGGCGCCGCATCAGTTTGTCCCCGGCAGGCCGCTATCGCGCATAACAAGCGCCATTGTTCCCCCCGCCGCCGCGGCTGTCGCCCGCTCGGTGCGGTGGCGGTACGATACGATGTTGCAGCAATCGAGCCATGAGCGAGAGGGATGTCCCAGAATCCGGAAAACCGTCTGACAGACATCGAGATCGCCGAGGTGATTCAGCATCTTGATGCGGCCGAAGAGAACCATCGGCGCTGGCTGCGCACGGTGCATGGCGGCTTGGTATGCGGCCGCGCCCTGGGCCCTGACGTGCTGGGTCAGGATGCGCATCTAAACTGCCGTTTCGGCCAGTGGTATTACCACAACGACAAGGAACTGTTGCATGACCACCCCGAGTATCTGGCGCTGGAAGTGCTGCACCGGGTCATGCATGACAGTGCTCGCGAGATCGCTCTGCGCGACAACGCCTGTGATCCCGTGGCGGGTGCGAGCTATGACTTGTTTCTGGATCGCCAGGAACTGTTTGCCGAGACCCTGCGGCGCTTGCGCGACCGCTTGCGCGATTGCCTGTTTTCTTTTGACACCCTGACCGGTGTGATGACCCGCGAACCCTTCATGCCATTGCTGGCCGCGGAGATGGAGCGTTCTCGCCGCAGCGGCGATTCTGCGGTGGTGGCGTTGCTGGACCTGGACCACTTCAAGCGAGTGAATGACAACTATGGTCATCTGGCCGGCGATCGGGTGTTGCGTGACGTAGGCCAGTTCCTGTTCCGCAATCTGCGTCGCTATGACCTGCTGTGTCGCTATGGTGGCGAGGAATTCCTGGCCTGCCTGCCGCAGGTCAAGCTGGGCGAGGCGGCGCGTATCATGGACCGGCTGCGCGCGGAACTGGCCGCACATGACATCACCCTGGATGGTGGGCAAACCCTGCGGGTCACCGTCTCGGTGGGGCTGGCTGAACTGGCCGTGGACAGTGACGCCGACGTCAGCATCGAGCGGGCAGACCAGGCGCTGTATGCGGCGAAAGGCGCTGGCCGCAACCAGGTGATGACCTATTCGCAGGCTGGGTGAAGGGTACGGGTGGTACCAGTGCCACGGCGCCATCCTGAGGGGCCTGAGGGGTAGGACAGCCGGTTTGGACGCTTGTTACTCGTTAATGCCGCCCAGAGTCTGTCGGTTCAGGGCCAGATGCCCCGTTGCAGGGTGGCCTGTGCAACCCGTTCTACCGCCAACGCCAGCGCGGCGGTGCGCAACAGGGTGCCGTTAACGTCCTCCGGGGCGCAGGTTGCGCAAAGCGTGCGGTTGCGTGCCAGCACGGCATCCACCGCCAGGTGCTGCTTGCGGCGCAATTTCTGTTCGATGAACTGTGCGTCCCACTGATCGTTCTGGTTGTTCTGCACCCATTCGAAGTAGCTCACCAGTACGCCACCGGCGTTGGCCAGGATATCCGGCAGCACCGGGATGCCACGCGCGGCGAGGTCGAGGTCTGCGGTGGGGGTCACCGGGCCGTTGGCGCCCTCTGCCACCAGCCGCGCACGCACCTTGTTGGCGTTGTCGGCGTGGATCTGGTTGCCCAGCGCCGCCGGCACCAGGATGTCGCATTCGCAGGCCAGCAACTGTTCGTTGGTGATGCTGCGGGTGCCGGGCAGGCCCACCACGCTGTCATGTTCCTGCTTGTGGACGAGGGCAGCGGCCGGGTCAATGCCCATCCCGTCTGCATCCATGGCGATGCCGCCAGCCGAATCGGACAGCGCCACGATGCGGGCGCCATAGGAGCGAAATAGCCGCGCTGCAGCCTGGCCGACGTTACCGAAGCCCTGGATGGCGATCCGGGCGCCTTCCAGGCTGCGCAGCCCTTCCACGCCGCCCTGTTCCAGGAAGCGTTCGATGGCGTAGACCACGCCGTTGCCGGTGGCGTCGTGACGGCCTTCGGAGCCGCCCAGTCCCAGCGGTTTACCGGTGACCACCGGGCGGTTGTTCTCGCCCGGATGCATACGGTCGTAGGTGTCGAAGATCCAGGCCATGGTCTGTTCACTGGTGTACATGTCCGGGGCCGGGATGTCGGTATTGGGGCCGATGGCGTCGCCCAGGTCGGCGATGAAACGCCGGGTGATACGGCGCAGTTCGTTGGCCGACAGGCTCTTGGCATCGCACACCACGCCGCCCTTGGCGCCGCCGAAGGGTACGCCGATCAGGGCGCACTTCCAGGTCATCAGCGCGGCCAGCGCCTGGACCTCATCCATGGTGACCTCGGGGTGATAGCGGATGCCGCCCTTGCCGGGTCCCATGACGTTGTTGTGCAGCACCCGGTAGCCCCAGAAGCTGCGCACCGAGCCGTCGTCCATCTCGATGGGGAAACACAGTTCGATGCTGCGCTTGGGGTAGGCGAAAAAGTCGATCAGGCCGCGCTTGAAGGTTGACAGGTAACCGGTGGCGGCCTGGAAGCGTGCCTGGGCGATGCGCATCGGGTCCAGGTCCTCGCCGGCTTGCGCTTGGGGTTCGACGACGGGGGTGTCGGTCATGGGGTGGGGCTCCGTTGCCTGGGACGAGGATGACTAGGTTACGTCAAGCCGGTTGTCGCCGGCAGGTCTGCCGGTCCAAACACCTGTTCGGCATTGGCGGTGGTCTGCGCAGCCAGGGTCGCGGGGTCCATGTCGCGGATGGCTGCCAGCGCGGCCAGTACCTCGGGCAGATACTCGGGGCTGTTGCGCTGGTGCTGGTGACTGGCCACCGTCAGATCCGGTGCGTCGGTCTCCAGCACGATGGCCTGCAGCGGGAGTTCGGCCGCCAGCCTGCGCAGCTTGCTGGATCGCTCAAAGGTCAGCATGCCGCCGAAGCCCAGCTTGAAGCCCAGTGCGATGTACTGTTCGGCCTGCTGGATGCTGCCGTTGAAGGCGTGGCAGATGCCGCCCGGCACCCGGATGCGCTTGAGGCTGTCCAGCATGGCGTCGTGGGCCTTGCGACAGTGCAGCACCACCGGCAGGCGATGGTCGCGGGCCAGTGTCAGCTGGGCCTCGAACAGCTGCAGCTGGCGGTCGCGGTCCAGTTGCTTGAGGGCGAAGTCCAGGCCTATCTCGCCCACTGCCAGCGGCCGCTCGCGGTCCAGCCAGTCTGCCAGGTCGTCGAGGTGCGCATCGGTGTGACGGTCGAGATAAACCGGATGCAGCCCCAGCGCGGGGTGGCAGCCGGGCTGGCGGCGGCACAGCGCGATCAATGCCGGCCATCCGTCGCGGTGGATGCCGGGCACCAGGAAGTCGTGCACGCCGGCTGCCCGGGCACGCGCGATCACCGCGTCGCGGTCGGGGTCGAACTCCTCGACGTCCAGGTGGCAGTGGGTGTCGTACAGGCGCATGACGCCATTCTACCCAGACCGGCCGCGCCGGCCGCCATGTTAAGATCGCCGCCTGTTTTCGCGAGGTCCCTGCATGCGTATCGGACACGGCTTTGACGCCCATCGTTTTTGTGACGGCGACCATGTGGTCATCGGCGGGGTGCGCATCCCGCACGGCCAGGGGCTGGCCGCCCACTCGGACGGCGACGTGCTGATCCACGCCCTGTGCGACGCCCTGCTGGGCGCCGCCGGCCTGGGCGATATCGGCCGCCACTTCCCCGATACCGATGACGCCTACCAGGGCATCGACAGCCGCATCCTGCTGCGCCGGGTGATGGACAGCCTGCAGGATGCCGGCTGGCGGGTGGGCAATGTGGACTGCACAGTGGTCGCCCAGGTGCCGCGCATGGGGCCGCATATTCCGGACATGCGCGTGCGTCTGGCGGCGGACCTGCAGGTCGAGCCCGGCCAGGTCAACGTCAAGGCCACCACCACCGAAAAGATGGGCTACACCGGCCGCGGCGAGGGCATCGCCGCCCACGCCGTGGCGCTGTTGCTGGCGGTCTGATGAGCGCCATCCAGCTGCCGCAGGGCGACCCCACCCGCGATCTGCCCTGCGCCCACGGCGGCCCCGTCGGCCAGGGTCTGATGCGCGCCGTGCCCGAGGACTTCGTGGTCGAGGAGCGGCTCGGTTACAGCGCCAGCGGCGAGGGCGAACACGCCTTCCTGGAGATCCGCAAACGCAACACCAACACCGTCGACCTGGCGCGCAGCATCGCCAAGCTGTGCGGCATCCGCCAGGTGGACGTCGGCTATGCCGGGCTCAAGGACCGGGTGGCGGTGACCACCCAGGCCTTCAGCGTGCACCTGCCCGGCAAGCCGGACCCGGACTGGACCATCCTGGCGGACGAGGACATCGAGGTGCTGTCCGTCGCCCGGCACAACCGCAAGATCCGTCGCGGCAGCCTGCGCGGCAATGCCTTCCGGCTGCGCCTGCGCGAGGTGCTGGCCGATCGCGAGTTGCTGGAACAACGCCTGGCGAGCATCGCCGCACAGGGCGTGCCCAACTACTTCGGCAGCCAGCGTTTTGGCCACGACGGCGCTAATTTGAGACGGGTCCACCTTCTGCTGACGGGCGAACTGCGCAAGATGAAGCGCGAGCAGAAGGGCATCCTGCTGTCCGCCGCGCGCTCGCAGCTGTTCAACCAGGTATTGGCCACGCGGGTCGAGGCGGGCAACTGGGACAAGGTGATCGGCGGCGACGTGCTGCTGCTGGAAGGCAGCGGCCGCCAGTTCATTGCCGAGACGGTGGACGACGAACTGATCCAACGCGCCGCCGAGTTCGACATCCACCCCAGCGGCCCGCTGCCCGGCCGCGCCTGCCGGACCCTGGTGCCAGAAGGCGAGGCCGCCTGGCTGGAGACCCAGGCGCTGCGCGACTGGGCCGACTGGATCGACGGCCTGGCCCGGCTGGGCGTCGACGCCGACCGCCGTGCATTGCGGTTGCGGGTGGATGAGCTGGCCTGGGAGTGGGACGGAGACGATCTGCTGCTGTCCTTCGCCTTGCAGTCGGGCAGCTATGCCACCGTGGTGGTGCGGGAGTTGTTGCAGGTGCGTAAGGAGTAAGTGCCGGTAGTTGAGAGCTTCGCAGGCGTTGGGCTTCGCGTTGCTCAGCCCAAGCTACGGGGCTGCGGGCTATTTAACCTGACCGTATTTTTTCGACAGCAGCACATAGGCCGCACCGGTGCCGCCGTCCCAGCGCGGCGCGGCGCTGAAGGCCAGCACGGCATCCAGCTGCTGCAGCCACTGGTTGGTCTTCTGCTTCAGCACCGGCTGCTGGCTCTCGGAGCCGCGACCCTTGCCGTGGATGATGCGCACGCAGCGGCGCCCCGCCTGCAGGCTCTGGTCGATGAAGCGGCTGAAGGCGGTGCGGGCCTCGACCACCCGCATGCCGTGCAGGTCCAGGGTCGCCTCCGGTTCGATGACGCCGCGCTGCAGGTCCTGGAACAGCCGTTTCTGGATGCCGGGGCGGACGAATTCCAGGAATTCGGGGGTCTCGATGTTCAGGTCGCCGAGCTGATCCTCGTCCTCGTCGCCCACCGGCAGGTTCAGCGGCACCGGGCGGTGGCGGCTGCGGTGGGGTTCGATGGTGTCCGAGGCCAGCGGGTCCACGTCCGCCATGGCGTCGCGGAACAGCGCCTGGTCGTCCTCGGGTATCTTGTTGCCGCCGTTCATGGCGGCCATTGGAGCCTGAATGGGCGGTCGGTTCAAGGTGAGCGGGGCAGGGGATTGCAGTATAGTTGGCCATCCCTTTAACCGGTGTTGAACGGCCGGCCAGCTGACCCTTGTATGCACATCCTGTTGAGTAATGATGACGGTTATCAGGCCCCGGGCCTGGCGGCACTGGCCAGCGCCTTGGGCGAGGTGGCCGATATCACCGTGGTGGCGCCCGACCGTGACCGCAGCGGCGCCAGCAATTCCCTGACCCTGGAACAGCCGCTGCGCGCCCGCCCGCAGGCCAATGGCTTTATCAGCGTCGAGGGTACGCCCACCGACTGCGTGCATCTGGCCATCACCGGTCTGCTCGACCAGGAGCCGGACATGGTTGTTTCCGGCATCAATGCCGGCGCCAATATGGGCGATGACGTGCTCTATTCGGGCACCGTTGCCGCCGCCACCGAGGGCCGCTTCCTGGGGCTGCCGGCCATCGCGGTGTCGCTGAACTCGCACACGCCCAGCCATTTCGACACCGCCGCACGGGTGGCGCGGGAGCTGATCGAGCGGCTGCAGCGCCAGCCGTTGCCGGCCGACAGCATTCTCAACGTCAACGTCCCGGATGTTCCCTATGAAAAGCTGCGCGGCCTGCAGGCGACCCGCCTGGGCCATCGCCACAAGGCCGAGCCGGTGGTGAAGTCCGAGGACCCGCGCGGCCGCGCCATCTACTGGGTGGGTCCGGCCGGCCCCGAGGCGGATGCCGGGCCCGGCACCGACTTCTATGCGGTGCGCGAGGGCTTCGTCTCTATTACCCCGTTGCAGGTGGATCTGACCCGCCACGCCGCGGTGGCGGGGCTGGCCGACTGGCTGGCCGGGGAGGGCGGCGCATGAACAGCGTGCACCGTGGCATCGGCATGACCTCGCAGCGTACCCGCGAGCGGCTGATCGAAAGGCTCAAGGCCGAGGGCATCCGCAGCCCGCGGGTGCTGGACCAGATCCGCAACACCCCGCGTCACCTGTTCGTGGACGAGGCGCTGGCCAGCCGCGCCTACGAGGACACGGCGCTGCCCATCGGCAACAACCAGACCATTTCGCAGCCGTACATCGTGGCGCGCATGACCGAGATCCTGCTCGAAGGCGGGCCGCTGGAGAACGTGCTGGAGGTGGGCACAGGTTCCGGCTACCAGACCGCCGTGCTGGCGCCGCTGGTGCGGCGGGTCTACACGGTGGAGCGCATCGAGGCACTGCATGTCCTGGCGCGCAGCCGCTTCCGCGGCATGGGGCTGCGCAACATCCGCACCCGCCACGTGGACGGCGGCATGGGCTGGCCGGAATATGCGCCCTTCGACGGCATCATCGTCACCGCCGCGCCGGAAGGTATACCGCGTGCCCTGGTCAACCAGCTGCGTCCGGGCGGACGCATGGTGCTGCCCATCGGCGACAGCAGCCTGCAGGCGCTGGTACGGGTGACCAAGACCGAGGACGGTTACGACCGCGAGGTGCTGGAACAGGTCAGCTTCGTCCCCATGCTCAGCGGGGTGCTGTGATGCGCTGGTTCGGGCCGCTCTACGATCGCGCCATGGGCTGGGCCCGTCACGCCCACGCGCAGTGGTACCTGGCAATGCTCAGCTTTGCCGAGTCGTCGTTCTTTCCCATTCCGCCGGACGTAATGCTGGCGCCCATGTGCATGGCGCACCCGGAGCGGGCGCGGTACTACGCGACGCTGACCACCGTCGCCTCGGTGCTGGGTGGCGTGGCGGGTTACCTCATCGGCCTGCTGGCATTCCAGTGGGTGGAGCCGATCCTGATCGACTACGGCTACCACGCCAAGTACCTGCAGGTGCGCGAGTGGTTCGATCAGTGGGGTTTCTGGGCGGTGTTCCTGGCCGGCTTCTCGCCCATTCCCTATAAGTTGTTCACCATCAGCGCGGGCGTGGTCGGCATGAACCTGCCGGCCTTCCTGCTGGCGTCGGCGGTGGGTCGGGGCGGGCGTTTCTTCCTGGTGGCCATGCTGATGGCCAAGGGCGGCCCGGCGATGGAGGCCAAGCTGCGCCAGCATATCGATCTGCTCGGTTGGCTGACGGTTTTGGTGGTTGCGCTGGCCGTCCTGGCCAGTCGCTTTTGAGGGAGGTGGAGGCGGGGTGCCGATAACAACAGCAGCCCGATTGATCCACCTTGGCGTGGTGCTGCCGGCATTCCTGCTGGTCCTGTTGGCCGGTTGCAGTGCCGGCTGGAAGGCGCCAATGGAACACCGCGGCGATGCCTCGCGGTATGGCCAGCAGAGTACCGCTCGCGACCGGCCCGCCATCCGCGCCCAGACCTACCGGGTGCAGCGGGGCGACACGCTGTACAGCATCGCCTGGCGATCCGGCCAGGATTTCCGCGGGCTGGCGCGGCTGAATGGCATCCGCTCGCCTTACACCATCTATCCCGGCCAGTTGCTCAGGCTGACGTCGCCAACCAGCAGCAGCAAGTCGACACCCAAATCGCGTACCCAGACCTCGCGCAGCACGCCGCCCAAACCCCAGGTCGAGCGCAAGTCCACGGCGCATCGCGTCGCACCCGCCCGTGCCGAAGCGCAGCGCAGCGATGGCTCGTTGCGCTGGCAGTGGCCGGCCAGCGGGGTGGTGCTGGCCAGATACTCAGCGAAGGACGCCACCCGCCAGGGCGTCAAGATCGGCGGCAAGATCGGACAGTCAATCCTCGCCGCCGAGGCCGGACGGGTGGTATATAGCGGTAGTGGCTTGATAGGCTATGGACAGCTCATCATCATCAAACATAACGATAACTATCTGAGCGCGTACGGGCACAACGCTAAACTTCTCGTCAAGGAGGGCGATCAAGTAGCACGGGGTAGACATATTGCGGACATGGGCAGGTCCAATGATGGGCGGCCGATGTTGCATTTCGAGATACGGCGTGAGGGTCGGCCTATTGACCCGTTGGCGCTGCTACCCCGGCGATAAGGATTGGCTGGATGCCAGCATGACAAGGAGTCGATCTCGTTTGACACGGGTTTCGTCATCTCGAAACGAAGGAGGGAATCATGCCGCCCAAGCAAAGCGACGATAAACGCAAGGTCGTCGCACGCGCCGCAGAGACCGTTGATGAGGAAGCAACGGTCGATGAGGATTCAGAGCCGGACTCTGAAGTCAGCGAAGATTGTGAAGACAGCGCTACCAAGACCTATAGCGCCGGTGCCATCCCCGACAGTCAACTCGACGCCACCCGCATCTATCTGAGCGAGATCGGCGCCTCCAAGCTGCTCACCGCCGAGGAAGAGGTCTATTTCTCGCGCAAGGCGCAGAAGGGCGAGATGGCCGCCCGCCAGCGCATGATCGAGAGCAACCTGCGGCTGGTGGTGAAGATCGCACGACGCTACATGAACCGTGGCCTGGCCCTGCTGGACCTGATCGAGGAGGGCAACCTGGGCCTGATCCGGGCGGTGGAGAAGTTCGATCCGGAGCGCGGCTTCCGTTTCTCCACCTACGCCACCTGGTGGATCCGCCAGACCATCGAGCGGGCGATCATGAACCAGACCCGCACCATTCGCCTGCCGATCCACGTGGTTAAGGAGATCAACGTCTACCTGCGCGCCGCGCGCAAGCTGACCCAGAGCCTGGACCACGAACCTTCCGCCGACGAGATCGCCGAACTGCTCGACAAGCCCATCGGTGACGTCAAGCGCATGCTGGGCCTGAACGAACGGGTCACCTCGGTGGACACCCCCTACGGCAAGGACGCGGACAAGCCGCTGCTCGACACCATCGCCGACGAGAACGCCTCCGACCCCGCCGACCACCTGCAGGTGAACGGCATCAACAGCCACCTGGACGAGTGGCTCAACAAGCTCAACGACAAGCAGCGCGCCGTGGTGGAGCGCCGCTTCGGCCTGCACGGCTACGAGAATTCCACCCTGGAAGAGGTGGCCAACGAACTGGGCGTGACCCGCGAGCGGGTGCGGCAGATCCAGATGGATGCGCTCAAGCGGCTGCGCGGCATCCTGGAGCAGGAAGGCTTCTCGGTGGATGCCATCTTCAAGTGATCCCTGCGTTACCCGGGCAATAAGCCCGGGTGTCAGCGGCGGTGCTCAGCCAGCCACGTCAGCAGGCGTTCGGTGAACCAGCATCGGGCCCGCCAGGGCCATGTCCCCGTCACGAATCCCACATGGCCGCCGCTGGCGGTCAGTTCCAGTTGCACTGCCTGGGGCAGTTCTGCCGCTCCCGGCGGCGTGCCCGGGTACATGAAGGGATCGTTCCTGGCATGCAGGATCAGGGTGGGTGTGCGGATCTGCGGCAGGTACTGGCGGCTGCTGGCGCGGGCGTAGTAGTCATCCACCCCGGCGAAGCCGTGCAGCGGTGCGGTGACCTGGTCGTCGAACCGCCGGAAGGTGGTCAGTTGCCTGAGCGGCGTTGCGGTCGGTGCGGGGTGCCGGCTGAACTTGATCCGGCACTTGGCCACCAGGCTGTCGATCAGGAATTTCTGGTAGATGCGCGACAGGCCGCGCGCCATGCGCTCGGCGGCATCGCCAAGCTGAAACGGTACCGATACCGCCATGGCGCAGCCCAGGCCGCTGGCGTCGCCCTGTTCGCCCAGCCACTTGAGCAGCACGTTACCGCCCAGCGAAAAGCCCAGCGCGGCGCAGGGTGCACGACCACTGGCGCGCAGCTGATCCAGGACGAAGTCCAGATCGGCGGTGTCGCCACTGTGATAGCTGCGGGCCTGCCGGTTGGGTACACCGCTGCAGCCGCGGAACTGCATCACGCAGGCGCGGTAGCCGGCGCCGACCAGGGCGGTCACGCTGCGGCGGATGTAGTGCGAGCCGAGCCCGCCCTCCAGCCCGTGCAGCAGCAATACGACGGGCCCGTCGGTCGGACCGGTCCAGGCCAGGTCGATGAAATCGTCATCGGCGGTATCGAGCCTTTCCCCCTGAACATCTTGTAGCGGCGGCGGGCGGAACAGGAAGGGCCACAGGGTCTGCAGGTGAGGGCCGGGCAGCCACCAGGCGGGGCGAAAGCCCGAATCGATCAGCGGCATCAGCCGTGCGGCTCCTGGCGGCGATACAGGCTGGCGTACAGGCCGTCGCCGGCCATCAGCTGGGCGTGGCTGCCCTGCTCGACGATGTGGCCGTCCTCGAACACCAGCGCACGGTCGGCCTGCTGCACCGCGCTCAGACGATGGGCGACGATCAGGGTGGTGCGACCCTTGAGGAACTGCTGCAGCGCCTGGTGCAGGTGGCGCTCGGTGGTGGTGTCCAGCGCCGAGGTGGCCTCGTCCAGGATCACCACCTTGGGATTGGCCAACACCATGCGCGCCACCGCCAGCCGCTGGCGCTGGCCGCCGGACAGGCGCACACCGTTGCGGCCGATCAGGGTGTCCAGCTGGTCGGGCAGGTTCCGCACCGTGTCGTCCAGCTGGGCGATCTGCAGCGCCTGCCAGATGGCGGTGTCGTCGTGGGCCGCGCCCAGGGTCAGGTTGTGGCGCACCGTGTCGTTGAACAGCGCCGGGTGCTGCAGCACGGTGGCGACGTTGTCGCGCACCACGTCCAGGCCGATCTCCTCAAGCGGTATGTCGTCGAACAGCACCTGGCCGCTGCGTGGCGGGTACAGGCCGAGCAGCACCTGCACCAGGGTGGTCTTGCCGCCGCCGCTGGCGCCGACCAGGGCCACCTTCTCGCCAGGGGCGATATCCAGGTTCAGTTCACTCAGCACCAGTGGGCCGTCACCATAGGCAAAGCTGAGGTCGCGCACGCTGACGCCGACGGTGGCCTTGCCGGCGAACGGGTTGTGACGGTGCGGATAGCGGGGCTCCAGGCCGACATCCATCAGGGCATTGATGCGTGTAAGCGCGGCGCGGGCGGCATGGTAGGCGTACTGGATGGCGAGGATCTCCTGCACCGGCGCCATCATGAACCACAGGTAGGCGAATACCGCCAGCATCTGGCCGATGGTCAGGTCCGAGAACAGCACCATGCCCATGGACAGGGCGCGGAATACGTCGAAGCCGAACAGGAACACCATGAAGGACAGCCGGTTGGCGGCGTCGCTCTTCCAGGTGAATGCAGCGGAGTGAGTGCGGATGCGCGCCGCGGCGTCAATGGTGCGGGCGATGTAGTGACGTTCGCGGTTGCTGGCGCGGATCTGGGTGATGGCGTCCAGGGTCTCGGCCAGGGATTCCTGGAAGGCCTGGAAGGCGCTGTTCTCCTTCTTCTTGAGCTCCTTGACCCGGCGTCCGAACACCGTGGTGATGTAGATCACCAGCGGGTTCATCAGCAGGATGAACAGCGCCAGCTGCCAGTGCATCCACAGCAGCACCACCGCGGTGCCGACCACGCTGAGTACGGCGACGATGAACTTGGAGCTGCTCTGGGAGACGAACTGGTCGACCGCATCCAGGTCGGTGACCAGGTGCGAGGCCACGGTGCCCGAGCCCAGGGTCTCGTACTCGGCCATGGAGAAGCGTTCCAGCCGCAGCAGCAGGTCACGGCGGATGCGGTAGATGACGTCCTTGGCGATGCGGGTGAACTGGCGCACCTGCCACACCCCGAACACCAGGGTCAGCAACCGCAGCAGCAGGGTGAGCAGCAGGATGGCACCGATGTACAGCACCGGGCCGTGCCAGGCATCCGGGAACAGGCGGTTGATCCAGGCCACCGCCTGGCCGGGCTGGTGCAGCAGCACCTCGTCGACCAGCAGGGGGATCAGCAGAGGCACGGGCACCGACACCAGCGCACCCAGGATGGCGATCAGGTTGGCCGCCACCAGTTCACGCCGGTGGCCGAGCACCATGCGGATCAGCTCGCGCCAGCTGTAGGCCTGGCTGCGAACGGCATCGGCAGTGGCCGTCTGTGCGGCGGGAACGGGTGGTGGGCTCGGCATGTCTGTCAGTGTATCAAGGGGGTGGGCGCGGTTGTCACGGACTGGGTGCTGGCTTACTCTCATCCATCAATTTTTAGAGGTGTCCCGGATGTTGCGTTATGCCCTGTTGCTGCTGGGTTGTTTGGCCGTGGTTCCGGTCGCCTGGGGCGCCGACCTGCGTCTCGACGGTCCCCTGGTACAGGGCGGCATGTTGATTGGTCATGCGCCGCCGGGCAGTCGGGTCAGCCAGGACGGCAAGACCGTGCATGTGTCGCCCGAGGGCATCTTCCTGGTCGGCTTCGGACGGGATGACGGCGCTCAATCCGTGCTGGAGGTGATTACGCCGGCGGGAGAGACCCTGCAGCAGACCCTGGCGGTGGCCAGCCGCGAGTACCGCATCCAGCGCATCGACGGCCTGCCGCCCCGCAAGGTGACCCCGAAGTTCGAGGACCAGGCGCGTATCAAGGCGGACATCGCCGCTGCCCGCCGGGCCCGTGATCGCGACGACCCGCGCACCGACTTCATGACCGGCTTCATCTGGCCGGCCACCGGGCCGATCAGCGGGGTCTACGGCAGCCAGCGGATACTCAACGGCAAACCCCGCTGGCCCCATTTCGGCGTCGATGTGGCGGCGCCCGTCGGCGCGCCCGTGGTGGCTCCCGCGGACGGTATTGTCACCCTGGCACATCCGGATATGTTCTACTCGGGCGCTACCTTGATTATCGATCACGGCCTGGCGCTGTCATCCAGCTTTCTGCACCTGAGCCGTATCCTGGTGAAGGAGGGACAGCGGGTGAAGCAGGGCGAACTGATTGCCGAGGTCGGTGCCAGCGGCCGGGTGACCGGTGCGCACCTGGACTGGCGCATGAACCTGCGCGACAAGCGCATCGACCCGCAGCTGCTGGTGGGGCCCATGCCCGGGCAGCCGGCAGCACATTGATTTAGTCTTAGTGATCAGAAGCGGGCATCGCCCGCGAGAGGAATCGAACGACATGAAACGTATCGTGACGGCGGCGCTGTTGTTGACCAGTTGCCAGATGACATTGGCCGAAGATCTGGTGCAGCTCTACCAACGTGCCCAGGATAACGATCCGCAGATCCGCGCAGCACGCGCCACCCGCCTGGCGGCGGACGAGGCCAAGCCCATCGCTCGCAGCGGACTGCTGCCCAATGTCAGCATCGGTGCCAACCTGAATTACACCGATCAGCAGGTAAAGGGCGTCGGGGATGACAGCTATGACAGTCGTAGCGCTGAGCTGTCGGTCATCCAGCCAATCTACCGCCGCGACCGGATGATCCGTTTTTCCCAGGCGGATGCGCAGATCGCCCAGGCCGAAGCCAACCTGCAGCTGGCCGAGCAGGCGCTGTTGTTGCGTGTGTCGCAGGCCTATTTCGGTGTGCTGGCTGCCCAGGACACCCTGACCTTTGCCCAGGCCGAGCAGGAGGCCATCGCCCGCCAGCTGGACCAGGCCAAGCGACGCTTCGAGGTGGGCCTGATCGCCATCACCGGGGTGCATGAGGCGCAGGCCCGGTTTGACGCCGCGCGTGCCAATGTGATCACCGCACGCAACCAGGTGGACAATGCCCTGGAAGTGATGCGCGAGATCGTCGGCGGCGAGATCGGCAGCCTGCTGCTGCTGGCCGATGACGCCCTGCCGTTGACCATGCCCGAACCTGCCGACCTGGCCCGCTGGAGCGAGATCGCTCTGGACACGAATCCGGCCGTGGTGGCTGCGCGCGAGCAACTGGACGTGGCGCGTCAGGAGGTGGAGGTACAGCGCTCCGGTCACTATCCGACCCTGGACCTGGTGGGCGGCTACTCGCTGTCCCGCTCCGACGCCAATCTGTCCAACGACGCGGACAGCGCCAGTGTTGGCGTGCAACTGGCGGTGCCACTGTACAGCGGTGGTGGCGTGTCAGCCGCTTCCCGCCAGGCGCGCTTCAACCTGGATGCTGCCCGCGAGTCGCTGGAACAGCAGCGCCGTGCAGCCTCCCGCCAGGTGCGTGACGCCTACCGCGGCATGGAGGCCAGCATCAGCCGGGTCGAAGCGTTGAAGGCCGGCACCGTGTCGGCTGCCAGTGCCCTGGAGGCGACTCAGGCCGGTTTCGATGTCGGTACCCGTACCCTGGTGGACGTGCTGAACGCCCAGAGCGAGCTGTTTCGCGCCAAGCGTGATTATGCGCAGGCACGCTATGACTATGTGCTGAATCTGCTGGCGTTGAAACAGGCCGCCGGCACCGTGTCGTCGGGTGACCTGGCGGAGGTCAACGACTGGTTGAAGTAATCAGCCGGCGCGTCTGACGCGCCGTGAAAAAGGGGCGGGGTCTTGCGACCCCGCCCCTTTTTTTATGCCTATGCCGCAGGTGCTCGCGTTACGTTCAGTCGCGGCTGCGTCGGGCGAACATCAGGGTGGTGATCTGCTCGGAGACCATGCCGATCATGAAGGTAAGCAGCGAGTTGGTGTACAGCAAGGCGCTCATGTTGGTGAAGCGTCCGGCGGTGAAAAAGGTGTAGCCATAGAGCACGCTGGCGATGGCGAACAGCAGAGCGCTCACCGGCAGAAACAGCTTCAACGGCGAGTACAGCGAGCCGATGCGCAGGATGATGATCAGAAAGCGCATGCCGTCCTGGAGCGGGCGGATGTGGCTGCTGGCATCGGCTGAGCGCTGCTCCACCTCGATCTCCTGATAACCCACCGTATAGCCAGAGCGGAAGAACGCCATGGTGCTGGTGGTGGGGTAGGAGAAGCCGTTTGGCAGCAGGTAGAGAAATTCACGAAAGCGCTCAGTGCGGGTGACCCTGAGGCCACTGGTCAGGTCCAGCACCCGCTGTCCGGTCATCCAGCTGGCCAGCCGGTTGAAGAAGTTGTTGGCTGCGCGACGCCAGGGACTGGCGTGATGCTCCGGGCGACGGGCACCCACCAGCAGGTCGTAGTCGGCAGAGTGAAACGTGTTCAGCAGCCGCATCAGTTGGTCCGGGCGGTGCTGACCATCGGCATCCATCAATGCCAGCACATCGCCTTTGGCCTCACGGGCACCGCGCTTGATGGCGGCGCCGTTGCCCATGGAGTAAGGGTTGCTGATGACACGGCAGGGCAGGTCAGCCAGTCGCTGCGCGGTGTCGTCCGTGGACCCGTCATTGACCACCAGGATCTCGGCATCCGGAAACTGGTTCGCCAGTTCGCTCACCAGGCCGGGCAGGGTGCCGGCCTCGTTGCGGGCGGGGATCACGATGCTCAGTTGTTGTAGCTGGGGGTCAGTCATGGATTCGCAGGTTCTCGGCGGATTGAGTTCGCAGCGCCGCGGCCAGCTCGGCTCGTTTTTCAGGATTTAACGCTGCACTGGGCAGCTCGGCAGCTTTATCAAAGGCCGTCTGTGCCTCGGGCCATTGTCCCAGGCGGATTAGGAGTTGTACCAGACGGTAGTGATAGTGCCATTGACTTGGCCATGTCTGCACCGCGAGTCTGGCATAGCTGAGTGCAGAGGGCAGGTCATCCAAAATCCGATCGTGGTAGGCGCGTATCGCTGACAGCACCGCCGCCCTGCCTTGCACGTTCAGGCGCGGATTGTTAGTGGCGGCCTGCATGATCGCCAGGACACGTTGATGCGGTAGTTTGCGTCCATCGGCCTCCTGCCACCTTACTAGGAAGGCAAATTGCCCGATTGATAGCTTGGTGGGGTCCACCACGCCGCTGCGCAGTTGTTTGATGAGGGAGTCCAGCAATTCGTCCGAAGGTTCACGATTTACGAACAGTTCCAGGAAGACTAAGCCGAACAGGGCGTCAAGGCTGTCTGGGTCCAACTGGCGTACCTTGTTGAAATGATAGCGTGCGGCTGCGTAAACCTGTGCCGGGTCACCTGCTTTGCCGAGTTGGTCCATCAGCAGCTGGGCTGTGCGGAAGTTCGCTCGAGGAGAATTTGGGTGATGTGCGACTTCGCTAAAAGCCAGGCGGTGATTATCACTCCAGTCCAGTGCCCTGAGGTGGGTGATAGCGGCAAGTCCGGTCAGGACTAGGACGGCTGCCAGGCCGAGCCAGCGCCTGATGGTGGGATGGGTTTTTCCTGACAGCAGCCAGCCCACGGCGAACAGCGGACCGAATACCGGCAGATAGTTGCGGTGCTCAAAGACCAGTTCCAACGGAAAGATGGTCGATTCCATGGCGTGACCTGCCAGGAAGAACAACAGGGCGAAGCTGGCCACGGGCCAGCGATGCGCACCGAGGATTGACAGGGGTATCAGCAGTGACCAGCCGATTACCGCAGGAAGGGTGGTCCATGGTGTAGTGAGATTCAGGCTGGTGGCGACATCGTCGTGGTAGAAACCAAGTAGAGTTGGATCAGGCACTACCAGCATTTGCAGATAGAGCCACAATACCCTGGCCTCGGTGAGCAGACGTTGTTCCAGAGTGAAGTCGCGTCCTTGGTAACCGATCAGGCTGAGGTGTGTGAGCAGATAGGCCGCGCCCAGTGTGATGGGCAGCAGTGCAACGATGCTCACTAGCAGAGCGCGACGCGGCGCCTGCAGGTTTCTCAGTAGCGTCCATTCCAGCACGGCTACCAGCAAGGGATAGAGCGCCGCCGACTCTTTCGCCAAGCCACCTATCGCAGCCAGCGGCAGCCCAGCCAGGGCCAGCCAGAAGCCACGGCTGTCACCCTCCGTCATGCGTATGCGTCCGCTCACGTGACACCACAGGCCTACGACCACGAACAGCGTCGACAGGCCGGTCATGCGCTGCACCGCGTACAGCACCGGCGTCAGATTGATGGGATGTAGCAGCCACAGGGCGGTAATCAGGAGTGCCGACCAGGCGGTGCCGGCATCGCGGTTGCTGGTACGTCCTACGCTGAGGATTTTCGTCAACTGGCGGGCGAGGGCGAATATCAACAGCCCCGTCAGCAGATGGATCGCCAGGTTGGTGGCCTTGAAGTACCAGGTGTCCAGGCCTGTCAGGGCATGGTTGATGCCGAAACTCAGTTGCGCGAGTGGGCGCTTGCCCAGGCCAGAGGCATAGGAAGAATCCCAGGCCTGAGCGAGTGAGGCTGGACTGAGATCGTTGATATGGACCTGGGTGTTTTTGGCGACGTGCGCGATATCGTCAAATATGAACGGTCCGGGCAGGCCAGGCAGATAGATTAGCGTGGTGGCGACAAAGAGCAGGGGCAATAGCCAGAGGTGGATGCGCAAGGAGGGGGCCTGGACATGAAATTATGGGCGTAGATGCTGCTGCAATGGTATCACCGCCAGAGAGGAGTTAGCCTCCTCCCCAGCCTGCGCGGTGCTGACGATACGGGCGAAACGTGACACCATTCACAGCTATTACGTACTAATAAACAGAACATAATAGCCATGCTCGGTAGCTTAATTACCTCCAAGATGCGGGTGCAGATTCTGATGCGGCTGTTCCTCAATCCTGATAGTCGGGCTTATTTACGAGAATTGGTACAGGATTTCGGCGCCTCTCCTGGCCATGTCCGCACAGAATTGCAGCAGTTGAGTGAAGCCGGCCTACTGACGAGCGAGAAGGACGGTCGGCAGGTGCAATACCAAGCCGATCGTACCCATCCACTATTCCCCGAATTGCAGTCAATCGTCAGAAAGGCATTGGGGATGGACAAGATTCTCGAAAGCATCGTTGAGCGACTCGGCAGGCTGGAGGCGGCTTATCTCACCGGAGACTACGCCGAGGGGCGGGATACGGGGATTATCGATCTGGTTCTCATTGGGGCCGTCAATCGTCGAAATCTAGACGATCTAGCCTGCAAGACTGAGCGCTATATCGAACGTCACATTCGGACACTGGTAGTCAGCAAAGATGAGTTTCAGGAGTTGATAGCATCCGGTCGCCTGCAGCCGTTGTTTTTGCTTTGGCGCGGGAAGGAGATAGCTCCTTGAATTCTATTCCAGATGAATTGAGCATTGTTGCTGGGCAGAGTGGCCGCCAATATTGGCGGGATCTGTGGCGATACCGGGAGTTGCTCTATTTTCTGGCTTGGCGAGACGTCAAGGTTCGTTATAAACAAACCGTGGTGGGGGCTGCCTGGGTTTTACTGCGGCCATTACTGATGATGCTGGTTCTGACACTGGTCTTTAACCGGATAGCCGGACTAGGTACGGACCAGGTAACCCCCTATGCCCTCATGGTTCTGGCCGGGCTTCTGCCCTGGCAGTTCTTCGCTTCTGCACTGGCGGAATCTGGTAACAGCCTGGTTGGTAATTCCCAGTTGATATCCAAGGTCTACTTCCCACGTTTGTTGGTGCCCTTCAGTAGTGTGTTGGGTGGTCTGGTGGATTTCACAGTCACCCTGCTGCTGCTAGTGCCCTTGATGGCTTGGTACGGCCATTGGCCCGGTTTGGAGGCACTATTCATGCCTTTGTTTTTAATCCTTGGCTTAGTCATTGCTCTTGGATCTGGGGTCGCACTCGCTGCACTCAACGTGCGCTACAGGGATGTCCGGTTTGTGATTCCTTTTATTGTGCAGTTTGGTTTGTACGTTTCACCTGTGGGCTTTCGTGTTGACCTGGTGCCCGGTGCCTGGCGATGGCTGTACGAACTTAATCCAATGGTGGGTGTGATCGAGGGATTTCGCTGGAGTCTGTTGGGAGAAGGGCAGCCACCACCGGTAAGCGCACTGCTTAGCAGTGTGAGCATAGGCCTTGTCTTGTTGGTAGTCGGCATACGCTATTTCCGCCGTGTGGAAAAGACCTTCGCGGATGTGATCTGACATGAGCGTGGTTATACGTACAACAGGACTGGGCAAGGAATACACCATACAGCATGAAAATGCTCCCGGTTACGCAATGCTGCGTGAATCCATTGCTGGCATTTTCGGGGCTTTGCGCCGTCGAAAGTCACCGGTAACTGATGAGCGGTTCTGGGCGTTACGCGACGTGGATCTGGAGATCCGCCAGGGAGAACGAGTGGGTGTGATCGGACGCAATGGCGCTGGTAAGTCCACGCTATTGAAGCTGCTCAGCCGGATAACAGAGCCTACTGCAGGCGGATTCACTATCCATGGTCGAGTGGCGAGCTTACTGGAGGTTGGCACCGGATTTCACCCCGAACTGACGGGGCGGGAGAATATCTTCCTGAATGGCGCGATCATGGGCATGAGCCGCGGAGACATTCAGATGCGATTTGACGAGATTGTGGCCTTTGCCGAAATCGAACGTTTTCTGGACACTCCCGTGAAGCGGTATTCGTCGGGCATGTATACCCGATTGGCTTTTTCAGTTGCGGCACATCTGGAAAGTGACATCCTTATTGTTGATGAAGTGCTCGCTGTCGGTGATGCCGGCTTCCAGAAAAAATGCCTTTCACGGATGCAGTGCCTCAATACCGAGGGCCGTACAGTTGTTTTCGTCAGCCATAACCTTCCGGCGATCAAACGTTTCTGTGATCGCGGTATATACCTGGACCAGGGGCGTCTGGTCGAAAGCGGCGGTATTGACGAGGTGACCACCTCTTACCTTAAGGCCGGAAGTTCCGCGGAAGGTGAAGTCGAATGGCCAGGTGCTGAGGCTCGTGACGACGATGCTATCTTGTTGCTACGACGAGTAAGCATTGCTAATAACGAAGGTCAGGTAGTGACGGAATTCACTCCCAGTGATTCCATAATCATCACGCTTGAAGTCGATATCACAGCGGTTGTAAGAAGTTGTCGGATCGGAGTGCTTGTTTACACTCAGGATGGTGTTCTGGTATTCGAGAATTACGACCGACTAAGCTACCACGGCTCGCGACGACTTCCCGGTCGGCACACCCTCTCATGCAGCTTACCCGCGGGGTTACTCAACGGGGGTGATTATCTGGTTGGTGTTAATGCGGGGCTGCCGGGGGAGCGAAACCTGTTGTTTATGGATTCCATAATCCGGTTTTCTGTTCATGCTCGTGATAGCGATCCGGTCTGGCACCGTCGTGGGATCCTGGACCCGCACCTCGACTGGCAGTGTGAGCACCAACCATTGGCAGCCGTGCAGGATACACAGACGAGTCGGGGCTCATGATCCGCGGCTTTTTAAAAATTATCGGCTTGCGGGGTGAGGCGAATGGCGGTCTAGCCACAATGTCCAGCCAAGCTCCGGTCTGTCTCGTTTCCTATCCGAAGTCAGGCAGCACTTGGGTGAGGTTTGTGCTGGGCAATTACCTTAGTGGAAATCAATGTGATTTCCACAATGTCGATGAATGGGTCCCGGATGTGCATGCTGTCGGCGATGCTGTCGGAGGCACTACTGGATTGCGACTGCAAAAAAGCCATTTTCCAAAAGCCGGAGCAATGGGTCCGGTCGTCTATCTCGTCAGGGATGGCAGGGATGTTGCGGTCTCATACTACAAGCACCAGTTGAAAAATCGTGTCATACGGGATGATTACGGTTTCGATCGTTTTCTTGATGACTTCAATAAAGGAGCCGTCTTTCCTGGCATCAGTTGGAATGACCATGTCATGTCATGGTGCGCTGATGATGCCGGTCCCTTGCTGATCATCCGTTATGAGGATCTGCTGACTGATGCAGGAAAACAGATTTCCTGCATCATGCGGTTTTGTGGCCTGGAGGTAGATGAAGTACGTCTTGCGTCGGCGATAGAAGCCTCTAGTTTCGAAGCAATGAGAGAATTGGAAAAGAAGCAGCACGATTCCGCCAAGCACCTGTCGGGGACGCGAGCTGACATTCGTCATGTCAGAGAGGGAAAGGCCGGTACGTGGAGAGATTATTTTGGCGATGATGCCCTGGATGAATTTATGCGCACGCAACGCGTTGCTATGAGCTTGCTCGGCTACGATTTATAGCAAATTGAGTCACATGCTGACCGTCTTCTATGTATCCAATCGCATGCCGTGTGCCAACGCCTGTACCGGTGTTGAGACTCTAAGAGTGGACCACTGATGCACGCAACGGATACCAAAGCGGTTGTAAGTCCGCTTACAGGCACTGCAAATGTCCAATTTCTGGAGAGTTACGCTACGGACCAGTTGATTGATGACTGGAAGGCCCGGCTGGGAATCGATATATCAGAAGAGTTTTCAGGCATCGCCGAAGTTCAGCGCTACCGGTGTCTTAAGTCCGGTATCGAGTTCTTCTGGCCACCGACAGTCGCTGGATCTAATAGACTGTATGAGAAGCTTCAAGAGATTGACTGGTATTACCAGGACGATAAGTGGGAGCATCGTGTTGCGCTGAAGGATCTGCAAGGAGCAAGCCGGATCCTCGAAGTGGGCGCGGGACGTGGTGCCTTTGTTGCACGGGCACTTGAAGAAGGTTTCGATATCCAGGGCGTCGACACGAATCAGCGGGCAGTAGAAGCTGCCCGGCAGGCAGGATTGCCAGTCAGTTGTATTTCTGTCAACCAGCTAGAGACGAGCGGGGAAAAGAAATTCGATGCCATCTGCTGCTTCCAGGTGCTGGAGCATATCCAGGACCCGTCAGAATTTATTGAGCAATTGCTGGCACTATTGAAACCGGGTGGTTCACTGATATTTTCAGTGCCTAACCAGGGCGGCTATCTGAGATATGAAAACAATATTCTGAATATGCCGCCACATCATATGACGCGATGGACAACAGAGAGCTTCAGGCAATTGCAGAATCTGTATCCATTGAAGCTTGAGAAAGTCCGATACGAACCACTGGACCCGTTGCACATTTCGGCATGGGTGGATTCGCGGGATCCTTGGTTATTAGAACATCCTTTCCCCTGGCGATGGTTGCTTCGACCCAGCGTGCTGAGAGCGCTGAGGCGCAAGTGGTTGAGGCTGGGGCTGCGACACCTTATGCGAGGACACACTCTCAGTGTTTGCTTTCGTCCGAGAAAGGAAAGGGGCTAGTGTGCTCTTATCCCTGCGCGGTTCATATGCCACATCAGCCAGGAGTGTCAGGCACAACCTTCGAGGTGGTAGTTGAAAGTCCTGCATATAAACCAGTCTGATACAGCCGGCGGCGCCGGCATCGCTGCTTACCGGTTACACCAGGGTTTGCAGTCACATGATATCGAGTCGTGCATGCTGGTCGGCAGGAAGCTGACGCAGGACGAGACGGTTGCGCCAGTAGGGCGGCGCAGAATGATCGATCGTGCTTCCACGCTGGCGGGCCAGCTGATCGGCCTGAATTACATCTTCAATCGCCATGGTCTGCGTTTGGGCCATCATGATTTCGTCAAGCAGGCCGACGTGATCAACCTGCATAACCTGCACACAGGCTATATCAATTATCTGGGTCTGCGGTCGGTGCTGGGTAAGCGACCTGTCGTCTACACATTGCACGACATGTGGTCCTTTACAGGACATTGCGCCTATAGCTTCGACTGTGGACGTTGGCGTACCGGGTGTGGTTCGTGCCCCCATCGCGACAGTTATCCTGCAATCTGGCTGGATAACAGTCACATGGAGTATCGCCTGAAGAAGTGGGTATTCAACTCGGCAGCACTGCACGTGGTTACCCCCAGTCGCTGGTTGGCGAGCTTGGCTGAGGAGAGCCTGCTAGGCAATCAGTCAATTCATCACATCCCGAACGGGATCGATACCGATGTATTTCGTCCCCTGGATAAGCTGCAATGCAGAGAAATACTCGGTTTGCCAGCAACGGGCGCAGTACTTTGCTATGCGGCCGAATATCTTGATGATCCTCGTAAGGGCGGCAAGTACCTGCGCGATGCATTACGCGCACTCCCTGCTGGCCTGCGCAAAGAGTTGACCCTGCTTACATTCGGACATGATCAGGGTGTGAAGTCTCTCGAAGGTGTGCGTGTTGTCGCCCTTGGTTTCCTGTCGAGCGATCTCTTGAAGAGCGTCGTTTACGCTGCTGCAGATGTCTTCGTACTGCCGTCCATGGCTGACAATCTTCCACTCGTCCTGCAGGAAGCACTGGCGTGTGGGACACCGTTGGCAGCATTTGATATCGGTGGAATACCAGACCTGGTTCGTCCGGGGCAGACCGGTCTGCTCGCCGAACAAGGAAGCTCAGAGAGTCTCTGCCAAGTCTTGGTGCAACTCCTGGAGGATGATGATACCAGGGCCGATATGGGAAGGCTTGGCCGGGAGGTGGCAGAGCAGGAGTTCACCCTGGAATTACAGGTGCACCGCTACGCTGAACTGTACGCAAATATTCTGCATGGCTGAAATTAAACCGCGCGTGAGTGATATGACACTTATACGCGAGAGACGGTAGCAGGCGATGTGTTCGGATGAGACAAACTGGTTGATTAGATTATGGCGACAATAGAAGACAACAAGCGTGTCTGGAACGACAGTTATGAATGGCCACAGGGGGGCGAGGAGTGGTCAGAAGCCTGGGGTGGTGCCCAGATGGAGTGGTATGGCGTGTTGTTGCCACGTATACACGCCTACGTTCCGGCACCGAAGACGCTCGAGATCGCCTGTGGCCGTGGGCGCTGGACCCAGTTCCTTAAGGATTTATGCGAGGAGCTGACGGTTGTTGATCTCTCAGAAAATTGCATAGAAGTCTGTCGAAAGCGGTTTTCGAAAGAGCAACATATCAGTTATTTCGTAAACGACGGCATCAAGCTCGACATGGTGCCAGACCAATCCATCGATTTTGTATTCAGCTTCGATTCATTGGTTCATGCTGAGCCTTCCGTCATTGAAAGTTATGTGACGGAATTGGCGCGCATACTGACGCCCAACGGCGTTGCCTTCATTCATCATTCCAATCTGGGCGCCTATCCACAATATGCCAGCGCACAGTCAGATTCCTTACTCCGGAAAGTGATGACGGCAGCCGGGCTGATGGAAAATAAGGTGCATTGGCGCGCCGAGGCGATGACGGCTGATGCCATGTCGGATTTCACAGCATCCGTCGGTCTGCGCTGCATCAGTCAGGAGTTGCTCAATTGGGGAACCAAGCGGGCACTGATCGACTGCCTGTCCGTCATCGTCCGCGAGGACGGCGCGATGAGTCGTCCGCTACGGAAGCTGGTGAATCCGGACTTCATGGCGGAGGCGGAAAAGTGGCGCAAGTTGTCTGCGTTATACCGGGCTCCGAACAGTGATTGATCTGCTTTCATTCACATGGTGTCGGCTCAGTGGCGAGAACGGAATGGTTACATGGTGATGGGTTCGGGAGAGTCTGATGCCGGATTTCCCTAAGATCACGATTGTGACGCCGTCATTCAATCAGGCCTCGTTCCTGGCAGAAGCCTTGGCGAGTGTTCATGCCCAGGACTATCCCAACTTTGAACACATCGTGATTGACGGTGGAAGTTCCGACGGCAGTGTGGACGTCATCCGGCGCTTCGAAGACCGGCTTGCGTACTGGGTGTCCGAGTCGGATAGGGGGCAGTCGCACGCCATCAACAAGGGCTTCGATCGCGCAACGGGCGACATTCTCTGCTGGCTGAATTCGGATGACCTGCTGGAGCCAGGGGCTCTGAGTCGTGTTGCCCGGTTGCTGGGTAAACATGTTGAGCCGGCCTGGTTGATTGGGGCCTCCAGGCTTATCGACGAGACTGGCCGGACCAGACAGGTCAGAACACCCGGGCAGGTGAGCTTCATGTCCTTCCTGCGCTGGACGGTTGACTGGTTTCCCCAGCAATCGACTTTCTGGAATCGGGCGATGTGGCAGGCCACGTGCAGGGTGCGGGAGGATCTGACGTACACCATGGATATGGCGCTGTGGCACGATATGCTGGTCAAGGCCGAGCCGCAGGTCAGCACGGAAGTGCTCGCCGCCTATCGTATTCATGAACAGGCCAAATGTGTCAGTTCCTCGGATCTGGCCAGGCAGGAGCAAAGTCTGCTCGTGCGCGAGTGGCTGCTGGCACAGTTGCAGGACGCCTATGACAAAGGCGACGCCAACAGTGAAGCACTTTCACTGGTTGAAAAACTTGTCGAAGACTACACGGAACTGCATGAGACCCTCGCACTGTCTGAAGCTCGTCTGGCACGGGTGAGGGGACACCCGGTCATCGGCAGGTTCATCCGGGCCTGGCGTGCACTGGTGAACCCGGGTTTTGATATATGAAGGTGTCTGAAGCACAGCCTGAACGCTCGGTTTCTGTCATCACGGTTGCAAAGGATGCTGCTGCCACCCTGCCAGCGACCATTGCCAGCGTGCTTGAGCAGACAGGCGTGGATGTTGAATACATCATCATCGATGGTGGCTCTGACGATGGCAGCAAGGCGATCCTGGAGTGCTTTGAAGAGCACGTGGACATCATTGTCAGTGAGCCGGATGACGGCATTGCCGATGCGATGAACAAGGGGCTGTCCCTGGCGCACGGTGAATGGATATTGTTCCTTGGGGCTGACGATCGCTTCATGTCCTCGACTAGTCTGGCGGATTTGTTTGGACATGCCACGCGGTGCGGTGCCGACATCCTGTCAGGATCGGTGTTGATCGAACAGACGGCGGGTGAAGCAGTGCGTCTGGATCCCAGGGGGTTCGACTACCGCGCCAATTTCAAAACGCCGTTGCTGCATCAAGGCGCTTTGTGTCGGCGGCGTGTTTTTTCGGCACTGGGCGGTTTCGATACGTCGCTCACGATCACCATGGACTACGATTTTTTTCTACGTGCCTACCGTGCTGGCGAACAAGTTTGTGTGGTGGACGAACTGGTGGCAGTTATGGGCGCCGGCGGGATTGGGTCCCGCACGGACTGGCCGGTGCTGCAGCGTCGGTTTCGTGAGGAACAATGGGTACGGCTGCGCCATTGCGAATCAGTATGGCTCAGGCTCTTTTTCCGTGTGTTGTTTGTTTGTTATTTGGGATACAGGCGATGGCTTAGGCCGGTCCTGGTTGGTTGAGCCATGCCCTCTATAGACATCATAGTGCCGGTCTATAACGGTGAAGATACTGTTGGCTTGTTGGTCGAGCGGGTAATGGACCTGTCAGTGCCGGATGGCTGGGCGCTGCATATGATCGTGACTGATGACGGTTCCACTGACGCTACCCGAGATCAATTACACAGACGTGAAAATACGCGCCTTCAGGTTGTAGCCCTGCCTCACCAAGGTGGCCGAGGCGGTGCCTGTAACCAGGCGGCTGCGCAATCTACTGCCGATTACCTGTTGATGCTCGACGCAGACTGTATGCCCGCAGGTCAGTGCTATCTCGATGCCTTGCTTTCCCGTATCCAGGAAGGTGCCGAGGTGGTTTATGGCCCGATCGGAAGCGCGGGTGAAGGTTTCTGGGGCCGCTACCTGTTGGAGGTTGAACGTGCGCGGCATGCGCAGTCACTTGCGGGCGAACACCTGATGGCGATGACTACCGCAAACGTGCTGGTCCGCCGTGCATTGTTCGAGTCGGCGGGAGGATTCTGTACGGACTATCGGTATTATGGTTTTGAGGACAAAGATCTGATCGTCCGATTGTTGAAGCTAACTGGGCGCGTGAGCTATGAGCCGCTGATGCTTGTTACTCATCATGCGGGTAATTCGGTGAGAAGCTACTGCCGCAAGATGCGTGAAGCGGGACGCTGGACTGCGCCAGTATTCTATGCCCGCAATCCTGATGCTTATCGGGGTATGGCCTACGAGAGGCTCGACCCGGATCTGAAATCCTGGCCAGTGCGGCAGTTTCTGCGTTTTCTCGGCAGATGGTCTGCAGGCATTGCTGAGTGGCTTGCCGGCCGAAGCATCGACAGCACAATCTTGCCCTGGCAGCTTCAGCTCGGTCTCATTCGCCTGGCGGGAGGTTTGAATTATCTGCAGGGTTGCGCGTTACGAAGCCAGCGCTGACGGGAGCACTCAGTAACTCTGCATAGCTCATCGCCACCCGTTGCCAGTCATAACGGGGCAAGACCTGATGATGGGCCGCATCGGCACGGGCCGCGGCAGCTGTTGGATTGTTCAGACAGACTTGAATGCACCGAGCAAGCGCCTCCGGGTCGTCGACAGGTGCCCGCAGGCCTGTGACTTCATGCTGTAACAGGTCATCGAGAGCCGGAAGATCACTGCAAACCACCGGGATCTTGCAGCCGATGGCTTCAACCAGGGCTAGCCCTAGGCCATCCTGATCGCCACCTTCCGCCGTGCGAAATGGAAATACTGCCACGCTGGCCTGGGCGTAGAGCTGTGGCAAGTCATGCAGGTTGTAAGGGCCGCTGAACGTGACGGCCTGACGAATGTTCAGTTCGCCACACAGTTTCAACAGAGCGTGCTGCTCCGGTCCATGCCCGGCAATAAGCACGCGTAACTCCGGTATGACAGGCAGAAGTTGCTCTACAGCATGCAACAGCGTGTCGACCCCCTTTTTAGCGACCAGGCGTCCGGCATAGATAATGGTCGGTTGTGTCGCAGTTAACAGCTGGGGCACGAATAGGTACTGCAGGTCGGTTCCCATCGCCTGGACCACAACCCGCTCGGAAGATGCGCCGAGCGTGGCAATGCGTTCGGCCAGTGCCTTGCTGACGACCGTTACTACATCGGCTCGACGAATCACCCAGCGTTTCAGCCTGAGCAGCAGCGGATGTTGCAGGCTGTAAACATCGGCCCCATGAGCGGTGACCAGCAGGCGGCCGGGTGCTCGGGTAACACGCAGGGCCGCTGCGGCGACCAGTCCGCCTGTGATGAGCCAATGGGCATGGATTGCCCGTGGTTTCAGTCGATACAGAAGTCCGCAAGTACTGCTGAACTGTGCCAGCAGGAACAATGGCACAAGCAATAGCAGCCAAGGTTTTTTGCGCAGTTTAGAAGGGATGCCGCCATCGTAGGCGAGGCATTCCATGGCTTCTGGGGCATAACGGAAGCGGTGTACCCGGACGCCATCCATGCTTTCGTGGGATTTGGCTCCGGGGGCATGGGGTGCGAGAACTGTGACATCGAATTGTCGTGTCAGGCGTCGGGAGAGTTCGTAGACAAACGGTGGCTCGTGATCGTTTTCCCAACGTGGGAATGTGGATGTGATGACTAACAGCACAGGCTTGCGGCCGCTGTTGCTCATTTTGGGTGCAGCAGGACAATCAGGGTGGGTTGCATGCCTGCTGTGACGGTGAGCAGGCGATCTGGCAGATATCTGGTGACTATCCCAGCCCAGGCAGGGAGCTTGAGGGCATAGTGATCCGGGTTCTTGAGTATGCGCGGATGCCAGACATCGAGCCGGAAACTGTTTTCTGCCTCTTTGGCTAGGTCCTGGAGAGACAGCAGTTGTACGGGTTCATGCAGACGCCCCAGTGCCCGGCCAAGACCGGAGAATAACCGCCACGGCAGGTAGTGCAGGAGAGGCAATCTGGCATGCACTTCCCATGGCCACCAGCGATTTGGTGTGGCCAGATAGGCGATACCGTCGGGACGGAGGGCGCGACGGACCTCCTTCAGGTGGTGCCCAGGGTCGCCCGTGTGCTCGATGACGTGGTTCGATATGATCAGATCGAAGCTGGCGTCTGGGAAAGGCAGAGCGTCGGTGGCGGCGACAAAAGGGAGTTCGAGACCTTGGGTTCGCTGGTCGATCACATCCATGGCTACCAGATCAGCATGTTTGCTAAATACCGCGGCAATCTGCCCGCTACCGGTGCCGATATCGAGTACCTTTTGCTCGGCTGTGAGTGGATGCCCGGCTGCGCGTAGTATAGCAATGATCTTTTCCGCCTTGGCTTCCCGGCCCTCAATAGCGGAAAATCCCACCCTTTGCTGTGTACCTTCAGTCATGTAGCTTGAGGGTCAATGTTCGAGAGCCCGGATAAATGTCAGGCAATACTATCGGAAAACTCTTCACCGTGACCTCCTTCGGGGAGAGCCACGGCCTTGCCATCGGCTGCATCGTGGACGGCTGCCCGCCCGGGCTGACGCTGTCCGAGGCGGATATCCAGCCTGATCTGGAGCGGCGTCGGCCGGGCAAGACCCGGCACACCACCCAGCGTCGCGAGATGGACCAGGTGCAGATCCTGTCCGGGGTGTTCGAGGGCCAGACCACCGGCACGCCCATCGGGCTGATCATCCACAATACCGACCAGCGTTCCAAGGACTACGGCGATATCGCCCAGAAGTTCCGCCCGGGCCATGCCGATTACACCTATCTGCAGAAGTACGGCATCCGCGATTACCGCGGCGGCGGCCGTTCCTCGGCGCGCGAGACCGCCATGCGGGTGGCCGCCGGCGCGGTGGCCAAGGTGGCGCTACAGAAGCTGTTCGGCGTGACCGTGCGCGGCTACCTGTCGGCGCTGGGCG
>Ga0272444_10000529_pt1 | contig 40065 bp, 35 predicted proteins | sample SSMForm13_FD_201033 | JGI IMG/M metagenome (GOLD analysis project Ga0272444, IMG submission 201033) | Marine sediment archaeal communities from Little Sippewissett salt marsh, Falmouth, MA, United States - SSM-Form-13 | ecosystem: Environmental > Aquatic > Marine > Wetlands > Sediment ... | reverse complement strand
CACCGCGCCCCCTGACAGAATATAGTTTTTCAGAAGACCGATCAGCAGATCGCCTATCGCCGCCTGCGCCCGGCTGTCACTGTGATTCACGGCCGAATCGGACACAGAGGCATCGACGGCAGGTGCGGCAAGCGGTGACTGGAGGCTGATTACCCGCTCGACCGGCGGACGCGATGTGACCGGCGTTACTCCCGCGTCACTGCGAGTCTCCGTTACCGGCACCGCGCCCCCTGACAGAATATAGTTTTTCAGAAGACCGATCAGCAGATCGCCTATCGCCGCCTGCGCCCGGCTGTCACTGTGATTCACGGCCGAATCGGACACAGAGGCATCGACGGCAGGTGCGACAAGGGGTGACTGGGTGCTGACTACCTGCTCGATTGCTGCATCGACGGCGATATCTTCCGTTTCTTTCCCCATTATCAAGGCACGCAGCACTGCGAAGGATTTATCATCCGACAAAGAAGGAGCTGTATTTTTTACCGCATGGATGGCGTGCATTACCGTACGCACCGCAGTAAGTAACGCTTCTCTGTCAGCCGTATTTGACGCAGGTGTTACATCTCCGCCGATTGCGGTCCGACCGCTCATGCTGTCGCGCCCGTCATTCGACTCACAAGCACCTTCCCCCGCGGCAAAAGCGGCCATCAGGCTCTCAAGAATCTGAAGATCCGTCTTTGTCGCGTCTTTCCCCGTACTGGTTGACTGAGAATGATATTTCCCGTGGGAATGATTCACTATCTGTGCCCGATCCACCTTCAGCGCATCATTCTGATCAGCTTCCGATTTAAGGACACCGGTCTTTTTTAAATGCGGGATGTGCACTTTTTCATTGCCTGAAGAGGGGAATGACTCCATACCCGGCACGCGATGTTGTCCCCCGTCAGCCTCTCGTGACACATAGAATTCCCGGCTTTCATACTTTCGGGAATCGCCCATCAGTTCCTTTTGCTTAGTGACGCATTGTTCATTCAGGATTTCATGGAAAGCTTCTCCCATACCCCCGTCACAAGACACAGACACCGCCGTCATAGAGGCAGAAGCAGTTTCCGGGTTCGGGGCCTTCACTGACATCGCGGCCTGAGTAAATCTGTGTGAAAACAATGGAAGCGTCACGCCTTTCGTACCTTTCTGTATGAGTCTACATCGGTTAAGGCAAAAGCCGTGCCAGCCTGAAGAAATAATTTATAATGAATATTATTGAGTAGTTATACTTGGTTTTTCAAAAAGAACATCTCAAAAAGGCAAATATTGCCTCTTTGAGGTGTGTACGTGAAAAAAGTGCCTGCTACACCGTGATGTGGTCATCCCCCGACCTCTTGCACAACGCGTCGGCGACGAAGAAATGTTATTGAGTCAGCTCATCGGAGGGAGGAGAAAATCGTGTGATCTCCTTTGTGATGTCCGCTGCCGTGGCAGGATCGATATGACCCCATACTTGACCGGCGCTTTTACTTTTCATTCTCATAATGATTGCCGCTGCCGTCTTTTTGTCAAGTCGCGTGAGCATCTCACCGGCCTGATCGGGTGGAGTGGCTTCATATACTTTCGCCAGATCTCTATATTGCTTATCGTCAACCACTTGTACGGACTTAATGAGGGTGGTAATCTCCTCTTTCGTTGCAGTCAGTGCTTCAATGTGCGCAACGATTTCATCTTTCAGAGAAGTGAGTCTCTCCTCTTCCTCCGCAATCAGCCCTTCCCGTTCGGTGAGCTCCATCCGTTTCTTGATGAGAATTGTCAGAAGTTCCCGTTCCTTTTCAAGCCGATCCGTGACCGCATCCCTTACATATGGGTGTTCCCGGTTCGCCTCCGATGCTCCCGCCACTGCATTGTGTACTTCGAAGTATCCTTCGTCTCTGTCCATCTTACCGATAAGACCCCCAAAGGTTACAATTTTTATAATAAGTGCCGCAACAACGAAAATCTCACATATTACGATCAATTTTTTCATGATCTTCACCTTTTTGTGTCTTCAGTATGCCCAGCTCATCCATCTCTTGACTGATTCTCCGCTGAAGTTCTCCTTCGTATTTCCTGAGCTGTTTTTCTTTCAGTATCTCAAGCATCTTTTTTTGTTTGACGGCCTCGATCACCTTCCCCTGGCATTCGGCAACCTCTTCCATCCCTCTGTTTATCGCCTCCTTTTGCGCTTTTATCCTGTCGTGAAGTGATGTCATATGCGCAAGTTGGGCACAGACAACGGAGGCGTGCTGCGGCTCCCTCACCTCCAGATCGGAAATTGCGCGCTGTTCCGCCGTTTCGAGCCGATTGAGCCGTTCCTTCTCACGGGTGAGGTTTCGTTTACTCTCGGCAAGTTCGAGCAGTAGTTCTTCCTCAATGTGTACCCTATAGTCCAAAAGGGCCTGCAATGAAAATCGGAACATTCCCATATTGATCTCTTAACGGAACAGTGACAGCAGATAGTCCTTTGTTTCCTGAAAACTCACTTTTTCGTGCATGTCCTGCTTTAAAAAAACGTGAATCCTGTCAATCATGGCAATGGAGTGATCTATTCTGGCATTGCTTCCCTTGACGTAGGCGCCGATATTGATCAGATCCTCCACCTTGCGATAGGTAGCCATGATATCCATGATTTCGCTTGCTCTCTTCCGGTGTTCCTCATCGACTATATCCGTCATAACACGGCTGATACTCTCCAGGACATCAATTGCCGGATAGTGGTTTTGTGCCGCAAGTTCTCTCGACAATACAATGTGGCCGTCCAGTATCGATCGCGCGGCATCGGCAATTGGTTCATTGAAATCATCACCTTCGACCAATACCGTATAGAGCCCCGTAATACTGCCTCCCCCTTCCAGATTACCTGTTCTTTCGAGCAGCTTCGGAAGCAGGCTGAAAACGGATGGCGTATATCCTTTCGTAGTGGGGGGTTCTCCGAGAGACAGACCGACCTCCCGCTGGGCCATGGCAAATCGTGTAAGTGAATCGATCATCATAAGCACGTCCAAGCCCTGGTCCCTCAAATATTCTGCAATGGATGTCGCCACGTAGGCAGCCCGCATCCGTATGAGCGGGGGAGTGTCGGAAGTTGCAACCACAAGTACCGATTTTGCAAGCCCCTCCTCCTCGAGGTTCTTCTCGATAAATTCTCTTACCTCCCTTCCCCTCTCGCCGATAAGTCCTATTACGTTGACATCCGCATCCGTATTACGCGCCATCATTCCCAGAAGAAAGCTCTTCCCCACACCTGATCCGGAAAATATACCCATGCGCTGGCCCTTTCCGCAGGAAAGCAACCCATTGATCGCCCGTATTCCCAAGTCCACGGGCGCCTGAATACGTCCTCTCCGCAGTGGATTGATGGGTTCAGCATAAATGGGATATCGATTGTCGATGGTAACAGGCCCTTTGTCATCAATGGGATTGCCGAGCCCATCAATAACCCTCCCCAGAAGCCCCTTGCACACGGGAACATCGGCCGATTTTCCCAGTGGCAGAAACTTACAGCCCGGAGCGATGCCGAAGAGGTGATCCACCGTCATCATCAGAACCTTTCCCTGACGAAATCCCACCACCTCTCCTTCAATCGGTTCACTGCATTCTCCCCCGAAAATACGGCAGATTTCCCCTATAGTCGTCCCCGGATCGTACCCCTCCACCAGAAGCCCCTTCACATCGCTGATCTTCCCATAACATCGGGGTGTTTTCGCTTCAGTGACAATACGATGATATTTCGCTAAATCGATGTTCATCGGTCTACAGGCCCATATGAGAGGGTAATCGCGTCTCGTAGCGACTGAAGTTGTTCCTCAATTCTCGCGTCGATTACCAGAGACTTCGTCTCGACAACCGCGCCGCCCGGTTCAATACGGCGGTCTTCTTCAATTCTCAGGTTCACCCTTTGGGTATTATCCCCGAGATAATCGGGGGCCTCCGACTTAAGGACCTGGTAATCAAGGGGATTTAAACGTACCACTACATCCTCGTTATTGTTGAAACCGGACAGTATTTCTTCCAGGAGCTCTCTCACAATTGTCCTGTCGAGACTCGCGTCCCTGCGGATAATCTTTTCCACTATGGCAAAGACAAGATCAATCATACTTTCTTCAGACTGTCTCCAGAGCGAATCTTTCAGCTCTGATATTTTCAAGGCCGCCTTCTCGAGAGTCACCAGCACCGGATCCAGGGTCTTCTTTGCCTCTTCGATCCCTCGCTTCATTCCCTCGTCGATCCCTTTTTTGTAGGCGTCTTCACTACGTTGCCGGTCCGCCTCTTCTCCCGCAATGGGCTGCGCCTCAACCGGCGCCGGCGGACTTTCCGCTTTCGGACGCAATTGACTGTTTCCCTGCTGATAATCGGTTTTGGTAAAAGATGCCGGCCCTCGCTCTCCCAACGGAATAACATTGATTGCGCCGGCCTTGATTATCTTCCTAGACAAACTCATCTTCGTCCTGATTTCTGGCAATTGTGATCCTGCCTTCCGCTTCCAGCCTTCGAGCAGTATCGATAATATTACGCTGGCTTTGCTCAACCTCCGAAACACGTGTGGGAGGCATCACCTCCAGATCTTCCATAAGCATTTCGGCCGCCCGTTTCGACATATTTGAAAATATTTTCTCACGGAGTTCTGAATCGGCCACCTTCAGTGATCGTGCAAGATCTTCTGAGCTTACCTCCTGGAGAATCTCTCGGATACTTTTGTCATCAAGTTTGAACACGTCATCAAAGGAAAACATATGATGACGTATTTCCATGGTAAGCTCAGGATTTTTCTCTTCCATACACTCAAGGATCATCCCCTCTGAAGATCTCCCCATACGATTCAGGATCTCCGCAGACATGGTAATACCGCCGAAATGTTCCTCCCCGGCGGCGCCCACGATAATTTCCGACTCCAGCGCTTTTGTCATTTCTTCCACAAATTCCTGCGGCACACTCTTCAACGTGGCAATCCGCCTCAGTATATCCGCCTGTTTCTCTACGGGGTATCCACCCAGAATTTCCGATGCCTGTTCAGGTTTGAGATGGGCAAGGATCAGGGCGATCGTCTGGGGGTGTTCCATTTTAGTAAAATCCAGCAACAACTTTGAATCCATGGTTCTCAATTTTTCTATCACCGGATTTGCATAGGGCCTGAATGTTTCTTCCTCAATAATATCAAGTACTTTTTTTGCCTTTTCCTCTCCAAGGGCCTTAATGATGATTTTTTGTATCTGCTCATTCTGAACGGTAAGGAATCCTTTACCTTTTTCTTTCGCCAGCGTTCTGAACTCACGTGCCACCGTCTCTACTTCCTCATGAGACACATTGTGAAGGCGGCTCATGGAAGCCCCGAGACGCTTTACCTCATCTGAACTCAGGTTTTTCAACACCTCAACGGCATGATTTTCTTCAAGCGAAAGTACGAGAATCGCTGCTTTTTCCTGGTTGGTCATAATCGATACATCCTGATTTTTAATGTGTACGTATCAATGAATCCCCGCCGGTTCATTCACAATCCGCCCTTTCCGTTTTCACTTCAGCCAATTCTTCAGCAGCTCCGAAAATGTACTGGCATCCTGACTCGCCATGCTTCTGACAACAGTAATTTCGGGCATCTCCTCAGGGGTGGCGGCATCCAGCTTGAGGGTGGGAAGAGGTGCATCCAATTCCGCACCGGCAGCCGTCATAATCTGTTCCCTTCTGTTATCCACTTCATGACCCCTCGACAGCAAAAACTTGAGTACGGGACGGAGGACAAAAACGAGCAGCAGCACCATCGCAAAAAAGAGTAGGGGGGCCTTGACGAAGGACATGAGGGGACCGATTTTGCTCATCAAAGACCCGGTATCCGCCAACGCTTCTTCCATATCGGCACGTCGGAAAGCCACGTTTGTAATTACGACTTGATCGCCCCGTTTTGCATCGAAACCGACCGCCTTTTTTACAAGATCTTCCAGAAGAGTTACTTCTTTTTTCGTTCTCGGCTGATATTTTTCAACCCCTTTGTCGTTCTTCTCGTACTGGCCGTCCACAAGCACCGCCACGGACAGCTTCTCAACAGCTCCCACGGGTTTTACGGTTTTACTTACCACGCGGTTTAATTCGTAGTTCAGAATTTCATCCGACTTTTCACGATTCGTTCTCTTCCGCTCACCCTGTTGCTGTTCTGTGCGTGTAATAGAGCTTTCGCCTTCCACAAGGCCTATACCGGCCTTTTCCGTTTTTCTGTGAACACTTCTAAGCGCAGGCTCATCGGCATCGAAAAGCTCTTCAGTTCTTTCCGTCTCTTGAAAGTCCAGCCGTGCTGCAACAGTGGCCACAACCTTCCCTCGTCCCACAACCCTCTCGAGCATCGACTGCACTCTACCGGCAAGTCCCTTTTCAATATTCCGCTGATATTCGATTTGAGAATTGCTCATTCTGGCAATGGCAGATTCCTCCTGCGGTTGTGAGAGAATCTTTCCACTGCTGTCAACCACCATGACATTACCCGCAGAGAGATTCTCCACACTTGCAGCTACCAGATTGACGATCCCTTCCACTTGAGAGGGTTGCAGATTTCTTCCCGGTCTCAGTTTGACAACGACTGACACGGACGGTTCATTTTTCTCATCTGCGAAGAGGGACCGTTCAGGTATGGCAATGTGCACCCTGCTCGCGGCAATTTCGTCAAGACTGTTAATGGTTCTCGACAGTTCCCCCTGAAGTGCTCGTTGATAATTAAGTTTTTGCACAAATTCGGTGGCGCCGAAACTTTTCTTGTCAAATATTTCGAACCCTACGCCTCCCCCTTGCGTCAATCCGGAGGCGGCCATTTCAATACGCAGTTCAGGCGCCTTTTCGGTGGGAACCATAATGGTAGTTCCTGAGGCAGATACTTTGTAGGGAATTTTCTTTTCCTGGAGTCTGCGCACAATTTTGTTTGCATCCTCACCGACAAGATCGGAAAAAAGCACACTGTAAGCCGTCTGATTCATCAGGTAGACAAAGAACGCCATACACCCCATAGTAAGGACCACGAAAAAACAAAGCGCGATTCGTCTTGCCGGTGCAAGGGCATTGAAACCGCGCACTGCGGCAAGGATGGAACGATACAGAGAATCCATTTCCTATGCCCCCCCTCTCATTACACCTGCATCCTCATGATTTCCTGGTATGCTTCAACGATCTTGTTCCGTACTTCCATCATCGTTGAAAAAGAGATACTGGCCTTTTCCAGTGCAATGATCGCCTCATGCACACTTCCCGAATCCTCGAGCATCACATTTGAAATCGCCTGATCGGCCTCTATCTGCAGGGTATTGATTTCCTGGATTTTATTCTGGAGAATACCGGCAAACTCTGAATTATCAATGCTGTTTTTTTCATTTGTCGCCCTGGCTTCCTTTATGCCGGGGATTCCTGCAGTTTTCCCTATCACAAGGTCAGACATCGCTTTATCCTCCTATCGTCCCATTTCCATTGTCTTAAGCACCATATTCTTTGTTGCATCAAAGGCGGTCACACAGGCTTCATAGGCACGGTTTGCCATAATCATATCCGACATTTCAGTGATCGTATTTATATCGGGCATTGCAACAAACCCTTTTTCATCGGCATCAGGATGGGAGGGATCGAACACTAATTTGACACTGCGTTCTTCCCGCGTCACCTTGTCAACGGTGACACGCTGCAGTGACTCATTCAGGATATCGCCGAACGTATCCGTCACAGGTTCAGCGGCAAACACCACGACCTGGCGTTTATAAGGTCCCCCTTCGGGCGTTCTCGTGGTGCTAATATTGGCAAGGTTATTGACTATAACGTCAATTTTTTTTCTCTGTGCCTGGAAACCCGAAGCACATATCTTAAAAGCATTGGAAAAATCCATTTTATTTCAACCCTCTCACTACGTCCTTCAACCCTCTGAATTTACGTGCAAGCAATTCCGCACTCAAATTATACATTAGATGATTTTCAGCCAATTTCCCCATTTCCTTATCAATATCGACCTTACCTTCCTCTTCGGTAATCGTGAATATACCGTTTTGCGTACCTCCTGAACCGCTGCGGCCCTTTTGCGCGGCTATCTGCGCGACCAGTTCCCTGTCAAAAGTCACATCGACAGGCTTATAACCGGGAGTATCTATGTTCACGATGTTCGAAGAAATGGCCTTATGCCGCTCTGAATGATACTCAAGCATCAGTGAAAGCGTTTCCATCGTTTTGCTGAACAGTGCATCCATGGGATACCTCCTGGAATACATAATAAGCAATTCTCATGCCATAAAAAACAAGAACTCCCCCGCCGCCGACAATCTTACAAATCATCAACGGGAAGTCCTTCGCTTTTGTACTCGTTCAGTTTGTTTCTCATGGTGCGCACACTTATTCCCAGCATCATAGAGGCCTTGCTTTTGTTCCCTTTCGCTTTTTTAAGTGTTTCAAAAATCAGCTCCCGCTCCATGTCATGGAGCGTCATTCCCGGCGAGGTAATAATTTCCGGTTCTCCGTCATCCGTTTCCTCGGGCGCGATGCTCTCTTCCACACCATATTCAGACCTGCCGTCATCCCCCAGAGCACATTCGAGATAGAGATGTTCCGGCATAATTGTTTCACCGCAGCTTATCAGAACGGAACGCTCCATTACATTTTCCAGTTCACGCACATTCCCGGGCCACTCATATCGCTCCAGGAAACGGAGAGCCTCACCGGAGACTGTGGGTATGTCAATACCATTTAAACGGCTGTACTTCTCGAGAAAAAAGTCTACAAGCAGGGGAATATCAACCGGCCGCTCTTTAAGCGATGGAATGGTAACAGGAATCACATTAATTCGATAATAAAGATCATCTCTGAATTTTTTATCGGCAACGCACTGTTTGATATCCGTGTTGGTCGTGGCAATGATCCGTACGTCGATGGGAACAGGCTCCTTCCCTCCAAGTCTGTCTACCTCCGATTCCTGAATCACTCGAAGTAATTTGGCCTGGAGTTGCAAATCCATTTCACTGATTTCATCGAGAAGCAGCGTTCCTCCGTGGGCCAGTTCGAACTTACCCGGTTTTCTTTGCGCCGCTCCGGTAAAGGCACCCTTTTCATATCCAAACATCTCGCTTTCCAGAAGATTCCCCGGTATAGCTGCACAATTTACGGCAACAAAGGGCATGTCCGCACGCTCCCCCTGAAGATGGATGTAACGGGCCAGCAATTCCTTGCCTGTCCCGCTTTTCCCCTGAATGAGCACACTCGACTTGCTCCCTGCAATATTTTTCATCATTGAAAGGATGGTCTTCATCCTTCTGTCCTGCGTAATGATCTTTTTGCCGGGGTGAAAATCCTTCTCAGGCTGTTCTTTTACAGCAAGGGGTACTGAGCCGTCACGAGCTGCAACCCTTTTTACCGCTTCTTCCAGATGCTCCAGTGAAAAAGGCTTCATGATAAAATCAAAGGCCCCGGCCCGCATCGCCTCAACGGCTGTATTAACTGTGCCGTATGCAGTAATTACAATGACAGGAGTGGTGGGAGAAAGCTTTTTTATTCCTCTCAGCACTTCCATCCCGCTGACCCGGGGCATTCTCATGTCGGTTATAACAACCCCGTAGGTCCTGCTCCGAAATTTTTCAAGGGCATCCTCACCATCCTGGGCCGTTTCAACTTTGTAACCGCAAATCTCAAGCGATTCCGCGAGCGCGGCTCTCATGGAAGGTTCATCGTCTACAATAAGAATCGTATCCATCTTCATAACTCACCAACGTTTCTTCCGATTTTTTTCTCTATTTACCCGGGGAATGCATTCCCGATTTCCTGCCGTGGGAAATAACAGGCAGGGTAATGTTCATAAGCGTGCCGCCCCATTCGTTATGATCAGCCACAACGGCGCCACCGTGCATGTCTATGATATTATGCACAATAGCAAGACCAAGCCCTGATCCCCCGTCTTTTGTAGTAAAAAACGGATCGAATATCCTGGGCATGTGCCCTGCAGGAATGCCCGTGCCTCTGTCATCGAAAAGAATTTCCACATCGCTCGACTCATGCTGCCGGAAGTGTCCCTCACTTACGTTCACTCTTGTTTCTATGGTAAACTCTCCTCCATCCGGCATTGCCTGCAGTGCATTCAGTATCAGGTTGAGAAACACCTGCTTCAACATCTCCCCATCCCCCTCAACGGCAGGGTCGGATTCATCGTAGCTCACAGTCAGCCGGATTTCTTCGTTTTCAATAATAGGTTTTGCAAATATCACCACATCATCAATGAGTTCATGGAGCCGTACACGCCGAAACACAGGCTGGGGTCGCTTCGTAAAAAGCAGGAGATTCGAGATTCTGTTGTTTACGGTCTTTACCGATTTGATGATTTCATACGCCCGATCCCGGCTTCGGGGACTTTCGGGCTCCTTCATCAGGAGCGAGGCAAAAAGCTCTATACTTCCCAGTGGGTTACGTATCTCATGAGCAATATTGGCGGCAAGCTCTTCCATTGCCGCAAATTTTTCCGATCGCTTTGCCATTTCTTCCAGTTTTTCCATCCGTGTTACATCCCGAAGCACAAATATCGTGCCCCGGTCTTCCCGATCCGTTGCAATCATGGGATTTGTATATAGTTCCACTACTCGCCCCTGCACCCTGCAGCGTGTTTCAGGGGGTATGGCGCCTTGTTCATCCATGTGACGGTCTTGCAAATAGGGGAAAAAATCACCGAAGAGAGCCCCCAGGCAGTCCTGACGTCCCCCGTTCTGAAGCACGGGGGAAAGCTTTTCAGCGCTTTCATTCATCATGGTGATGTACCCGTTTTCATCGGTCACTACCACCCCGCTGTTAAGACTCTCAAGAATATTGGTGAGATAATTTCCGATACGCTCCTTTTCGGCAAGGGCCTTTTTCAATTCCAGATTTTTTCTCTCCAGTTCAAGATTAATCTGTTGAAATTTCATCTCAAGACTGGTGTACGCATCCTGAAGTCTTGCCGTTGCACGGGTAAATTCTTCAAACGACTGTTTCAAAAGCCTGGATTCGCCAACAGTATATTCCTGCATTTATTCCTCCACCCCCATACCCTTTACTCCGAGCTCACATAGTCGCCATACTGAATGCGCCACTTTTCAAAATCCACGCTAAACTTTGTCACCTGCTCCCAGAAAGGATCATTCCCCTTCTCTATCAGAGATGCAAAGATCTGTTCCGTCATAAGGGGATCAGAGAGCTTTGCATGCCCCATCCCCATCCGATAGAGGGCCCACAGATGGCGGCCGTTCGTAACACCGGACGAATGCTCCAGGAATTTACCAAACATTTTTGCACTTTCGGCAAACTTCCCCGTTTCATAATAGCACATGGCAATTTTTTCGCAGGATTCGGCAATCACCGCTGACGCCAATTCTCCGCCGCTCTTTTCAGCAAGCGCGATCGCAAGATTGTACCGGGCAATCGCCGACCCAAAAAGATTCATACCCATAAGCGCATCGGCAAAGCGCTTGTGATACATCGCATTATTTCCACTGGTACCGCCGAACCCCACAATACCCGCATAACATCGGGCGGATTCTTGAAACTCCCCTTCCCTCAAAAAAACGCGTCCCAGTAATTCTTTTGCAGCAAACATGACCCTGTCCGATAAATCCGTTTCCCTCTCAACAATCGGGGCAACTCTTTCTTTCGCCGTACCATAGGCACCCTCGCTGTAATCGATCTCTGCAAGAGCCAGAAGAATCTTCCGGTGCCGATACCCCTCTGAGTAGCTTTGACTCAATTCCTCGAGGATGTGCCGACTCCGATCGGTAATACCGACATACCGGAGGCTTTCCGCAACATTAAAGAGACGGGTATACCCCATGTGGTCGATAATCCCGTACCGTCTTGACTTCAGGTAGATATCCGATACAGCGAGATGATCTTCTTTATCATACAAGGAATCAATCAGCCTGAGGGCACATTCCATCAGTTTTTCCGAAGAGGCCTGCCTGTAAGCACTCCAGGGTGATTTTTTCAGAAGCGAATAGAGTGTGTCAAAGGCATCCTGATACCGGCCGCCGCTGAAATAGGCGATTCCCTTTTTATAATTGAGTTCTTCCCTGCGCTCTTTATCCGCATGTTCTTCCATAATCTTCTCGTAGGCGGCAAAGGGATCGAGATAGTATCCCAGTCCGTCGAAAATATTAAACGGCATTGATATGTCGGGATACTGGACGCCGATATCCGCCATAGACTCGATGCTTTTCCATGCTTCTTCGCTTGCCGGATATCGCAGCAGCACCTGATCGAACAGCTTCACCGCCATCTCCGGATGCTTCTTCTTTGCGAGAGCGCGACCCGCCATACACAATGCCTCTTTAGCCTCCTCGCTGTCCGGATACAGGTTAAGGTAGGTCAAATACGTATCGAAAGAGCGATCATATCGATCGCTTCTGAAGTAATGGGCTCCCAGGCTCATGAGTCTATGCCGAGGAATATCCTCAAGAGAAGTCCATGCGGTTAATGCCTTGTTGAACCATTCATCCGCCTGTCGGTACCGCCCCGCTTGTGAATAAGATTCCCCCGTAAAGAAAAAGGCCTCGGTCACATAGCTGCCCTTCGGGTATCGCACTATGTATTCCTTGAATTTTTGGGCGGCCGATATAAATTTCTCTAACGAAAAATAGGTCTTCCCCATCAGGTAGAGCGCATCGGAGAGGAGTTCCGATTCCCCATATCCTTCACACAGTTTTTTCAATTCCCTCAATGCTTCATAATGCAGCTTCATGCGGTCATAGGCTTGAGCCGTCCTGAAAAGGGCCTCATCATTCCCCTGTCGTGCATGGGGATACTGCCGGAGGACCATCGCATACTTTTCCGCAGCGACAGGCAGCTCACGCTGATCACCCGCCATTCCAAGGAAAAAATGACAATCGGCACTGCGCCGTTCCGCAACTTCTCTGTCCTCTTGAGACAGAGATCCCCGCGTCATCGCCTCGTCAAACCTGACCAACGCCTGCCTGTAATCACCCCGGCTGAAATCACGCAATGCTTCTGCAATACCATGATGCTCATTGTCGTCGTGCAGAGCGGCAGATTCTTCGGAAGGGCGCGCAGTCAAACTTTCCAGCCGCTTTTCCCCTTCCTTTTCAGTAAAATGCGGAAATCGACTGTCCGTGCCTGCCTGATCAGATGATGGTGACTCCTGTGTTTTTTCTTTTTTTTCATCCGGAGACGCACCCGCTGTGTCAAACGGTTTTTTTACTCGTTCGTGCTCCTCTTGCGCCCCTGTCGCCTTTTTCTGATCTTCATCCGATGAATGGCTCCTGAGCTGAATGTTTTTCCGGATCGTTTCCACTGTCTCCGCAGTGAACGTTTTTACCTGAGTTGTCTTTCCTTCCTCCGCATGCCTTTTTGCATTTCCCGCTTGTTTTCCTGTGTCGTCCTCCTTAGTTACGGCACCCGATCCCGATATCTCAACCGCACCTTCCACCTTTCGAATAAAGCAGCGGCTGACTGTACCCTTCTTTTTCAACGCCAGTGCATTTTTTTCTGCATCATCCCGATGTTCATAGGGACCCACAAATACCCTCGTCCACAAACCCTTTTGGGGTATCGTAACGGATTTTGAGAAGGCGGGATATCCGGCATCGCTCAGTGCGCGCACTTTTTTTTCGGCAAGATCGACATTTTTGAAGGAGGCGACATGAATTCCATAGTGCGTCGCGGGGGCATTCAGCGCATATCCCTCACTGACAGGACAGAGCAGAATGCTCAGTATCAGGACGCACCACAGCATGTTCTCTCGAAGTCTTTCCGTACTTTTACACGTATGAAAACAGGTCATACCATCCACCCACAGGTTTGACCTGAACCCAAGCAATTATTGTACCACGCAGACGCGACCGGTTTAGGGCACAGAGATCACAATGACAGGAATGAAAGAAACTTTGCAGTTTCGATGTACCGACCTTTCGGCATCACAATGGAAAGTAATGCACAGTGTTTTTGAAAGAATATCGGCAATAAAAAAAGCAGAATTTCACGCAGAGGCGCAGGGACAGGTATTTTCTGCGCATTGTTTTGACGTGGAAGCCAATTATTTGACGTACGCGGCCTGTCGCGGTTCCGGCATAATAGAAAACACCGCATCGTTTACCTGCGCGTTTTTCACCATTGAGATAAAGTATCGGTGAATCCGATCATCCTCTGTGAGTTCAGGGTGAAAGGTGGCAACAAGAATGGCGGCATCGCGGGCGAGAACGACCCGGCCTCTGTAGAAAGAGAGCGCTTCCACGGACGGCCCCGTCGCGTTGATGATCGGTGCTCTTATGAATATCGCGTTGAAGGGAGGATCCTTTGAAAAGGAAAGTTCCACCTCCGCTTCCCTGCTCTCGATCTGACGTCCATAGGCATTTCTTGTAATGTCGATATCAACATGCGGGAACAGCGTTTTTTTGCATCCGTCCTGCCCGGCGGCCAGAAGAATGGCGCCTGCGCAGGTACCGAAGAGAGGCCGCCCCGACGATGCAAAGTGTTCGAGAGGTGCTTCGAAACCGTAACGCCTGAGAAGCTTTACCATGGTGGTACTCTCTCCTCCGGGAATAACAAGACCCGAAAGATCATCGAGCTGCAAAGGAAGTCTCACTTCCTCCGCTTCGATCCCGCATCGTTTGAGCATGCGCACATGCTCACGAAAAGCGCCCTGAAGCGCCAGTACTCCGATCTTCACAGACATGTCGGCCTTAATTTCCTCTGAACTGGAGCAGATTATCCTTTTCTATGGAAGATATCTCAAGACCAGGCATGGCTTCACCGAGTGAGCAGGAAATCTTTGCCAGAATCTCCGGATTGTTGAAATGGGTAACGGCCTGTACAATGGCATCCGCCCTTTTTGCCGGGTTCATGGACTTGAATATTCCCGATCCGACAAATACCCCGTCAGCGCCAAGCTGCATCATCATTGCCGCATCTGCCGGTGTGGCAATGCCGCCTGCCGAAAAATTGACAACGGGCAATTTCTTTTCTCTTGCAATCAGACAGACCAGTTCGTAGGGCGCTCCCAGATTTTTCGCCGCCGTCATCAGTTCAGCCTCGGGCAGTGAACCTATCCTGGCAACTTCATCATTTATGGTGCGCATATGGCGCACCGCCTCTACTACATTACCCGTTCCGGCTTCGCCCTTTGTGCGTATCATGGCGGCACCCTCGCCTATCCTCCGCAGCGCTTCGCCGAGATCGGTGGCGCCGCAGACAAAGGGAACCTTGAATTTCCACTTGTCGATGTGAAATTTCTCATCGGCAGGGGTAAGCACCTCGCTTTCATCGACATAATCGATGCCGAGCGATTCAAGTATCTGTGCCTCGACGAAGTGTCCGATTCTCACCTTCGCCATTACCGGGATCGATACCGTATCCATGATTTTTTGAATTATCTCGGGATCGGTCATCCGCGCCACACCCCCCTGCGCTCGTATGTCGGCGGGAACGCGTTCAAGCGCCATTACCGATACGGCACCTGCATCTTCAGCAATTTTCGCCTGTTCCGGAGTGGTCACATCCATGATGACTCCGCCTTTCAACATCTCGGCCAACCCTCTTTTCAAAGGCAGTGTTCCAAATTTTTCCATCTAACTCCCCTATCTGTGGATAAAATTATAAGAAAGTATTAATAGTCCCTCAACACAAATTTGGCAAGAACAAATTGCAATATTTTGATGCGTATCCGATCATTTCGTACTGTTCATTCCCGCACACTGCCCTTTGTGTCTGTCACGGTTGCACTACTCCTCGCCTTTTATAAAATTTCTGTTGACGCGCCTTCGCCATTTCTTTATGAAGAAGGACATACCATTTTGCACGGGGACTTCGGACCGGTCGATTGCTTTTAAAACGTCTCATACCTTTATATATCGGCGCCATTGTCGGGCCCATCGGGGGGCACGGCATAATAACGCTTATCCCGGTCCTGGCGCACACATGGAACATTCCCTTTTCGACGGCGGCCCTGTCGATCACCATCTACATGATCCCCTACATCCTGATCCAGGTGGTTTCGGGCTCTATCGCTCAGGTCTGGAATGTGCGCAAAGCGCTCACCATGGGATTCGCCACCTATGCCGTCGGGGCTGTGCTGTCGGGTCTCGCCTGGAACTTTGAGGCCTTTGTGGTCTTCCGCGTGATACAGGGAATGGGCGCCGCCTTTCTGACCCCCCTCATTATGGCGCTTATAGGCGATCTGGTACCGACACAGCATCTCGGCAAGGCTATGGGAGGGCTCGGTCTCGCCTATACCGCCGGGATGACCATGGGACCGTTCATCTCCGGCGTGGTCGAGGTATATTTCGGGTGGCAGGCATTTCTTTTCCTGCTGGCATTTTTAGCGGTTATCACCGCCTTTCTCTTCTGGATCTGGTCCGCAGACATGGAGATACCAAGGGACAGCGGTCTCTCCATCTCATATATATTCCCCCTCATCAGGCAGGCCTTCTTTTACCCGGGGGTCCGTTCTCTGAGTTTTGCCGCTTTTGCCCTCTTTATCGCCTTTATCGGGGTAATGACTTTCACCGCCGATTACATGAAAACAGTGCAGGGGCTCTCTTCCGACAGAGTGGGCTTTCTCCTTTCCATGACGGGCATTTCCGGCCTCGTCGTATCGCCGCTGGCGGGATATCTCGGTGATCGCTTTGGAAGAAGAACAATATTTTTAAGCGGCATGGCGATCGTGCTCGCCTCATTTGTCATGATGGTATGGATGCACTTCGAATATGCCACCTACGCGCTGCTCTTTCTTCTCTACGGAACCGGTACAGCGACGGCCTGGACCTCGCTCAACACCATGGCCGTGGAATTGTCGCCCGCGCAGCGCAATTCCGTCACTTCCCTTTATAACTCAGTCAAGTTTACCGGGTATGCACTCTCGCCGCTGATTCTCTCCATTTTTTATATCAACGGCAGCCTCAGGGCCGTGCTTGCCGCATGCATCGTGGCGACTGTAATTTCATGTCTCCTGCAGATTCGTTCACGAGTGAAATAAGGAGTCGACTTCTCACGGTTGCAAGAGAAAATTTTTCCGACTATAATCAGCCGCAGAATCGGGCAGACCGCCAAATGCTGAAAAAACCGAAGGGGCTCTGGAATTTTAGACATTCAAAATATTCAACTTTTTGTGGAGACAGATCATATGGAAAGTGAACCAGCCAAAGCTCACGACCTAGCACATCATCCTGTAGCCCTCCTCCTCTCCATACTGCTGGCCCTGCTTCTATGGATACCTCTCATTAAAGCGGCCTACCCTGCTGATTTGCCTTTTACGGACATCAACCTTCAGACGGATCTTTCCTTCTATCCACGCAGCATAACTACTGAATATTTAAAAAGTATTCATCTCGACGTTGCGGCAATCCCCGAATACGGCCGGATCGAGGAAGTAACCGTCGTATACAGCAATACTATTATAGCCTGCACCGGCACTACCTACCGGAGCAAAGAGGGGCAACTCCGTTACTGCGGTGCCTTCAAAGTGCTGCCGAACCTGGCGCCCGGCAGATATCCCGTGACGGTTGCCCTGAAATACACAAAAAAGGGAATGACCCATGCCTTCGGAGAAATCGAAATTATGAAACGATCCATTCCCCGGCCGGCCAATCCCCGCAGGGATTTACTGCACGCTATTGCCCTCGACGGGAGCCCTCCTCCGAGAAAGGGAAACGATATAGAAATTCTGTATGACGGCCCTGACGCCTTCCATATGTGGAAAAAAGTGTTGTCCCGGGCACAGCGCCGGATTAATCTCCAAACATACTATCTGGAATACTCGGAAAAATGTAAAGAACTTGTTCAAATTTTGAAAGAGAAGGCGCAACAGGGCATCGAGGTAAACCTGCTTGTTACACGCTATTCACAGATCGCAATAGCGCCATTTGCCATCTGGGATCTTCGCAAGCATGGGATTCACGTAATTGTCGTTGGTGAAATAGGATTCCCCGATCAGAACAATGATACTTCTCAATTCTGGCTGGATAAAATGCGCCGGAACTACCGAATCCTTGACTCGCTGCCCCAGACTCCGGCATTTGCAGGCTGGATAAAGGAAAAGGGGAACGACTTGACCGTCGACTTTGCTCCACATGAAAAAATGCTCATCGTTGATGATGCCTGGGCTATCGCCGGGGGAAGGAACATCAGCGATCGCTATTTTATGTGGTGGATCGATACTGATGTCTATCTTGAAGGTCCGATTGTCGGGGATGTAAAAGAGGCCTTTGAAAAAAACTGGAAAGAATTCGGCGGCGCCATAGCATCGTTATCCCCGCAGAGCATACCTTCCACCGGCAATAACCGCACCACCGTACAACTGATCCATTCGAAACCCTGGGACAACCGCTACTGCACGCTTGATATGATCTGTAATGCGATGAACGCGGCACGACACCGCATCTACCTGACCTCACAATATCTCGCCCTGCCGCCACGGCTTGAGAAGACACTTGTCGATGCGGCGGCCCGCGGTGTTGATGTGCGCCTGTTGACCAATTCCTATGAAACGGGCAGAGAAGTGGCCTTTTCCCTGGGCCACTTCATATCGCTCAATTATTACCGCCCGCTGCTCCGGGCCGGCGTCCGCCTCTATGAATACAGGGGAAAGACCAATGGGGAAAAGCGCCAGCCCTACATTCATGCCAAGCAGTGTATCATCGACGGCTCATTGGTGAGCATCGGCTCTTTCAATTTCTCCATTAGGAGCGCCTACCTGGAATCGGAGGTGATGATAAATGTGTACGATCCTGCCATCGCCGCTTCCCAGGAACGCCTCTTCTTGCACATGCTGAAAAAGGCGGATCAGACAACCCTCTTCAATCTGGCCCGCAAGGAAGATGACTTCGGCCTGCTTATAAACCTGGCCCGCCGCATCGAAATCCTCTATTAGAAACTTTCCTGTTTAATCGTTACTAACGTTATGAACGTGTAAATTGTTGTTGTCAAAACGTTCTAAACGCTCCAAAAGTTCTAAACGTTTATAAATAGGGGCGTACCCCTTTTTTCAGGATTTGTTTTTCCATAGTCCATGCACGTTACAGTAGGCACGCACCTTTACCTGCGTATCGGCAACGGGAAACTCCGCCTCCGGTTTCTGCCCCGGTTTCAACCCCTTGACAAAAAGATAGTCTCCTGTAATTACTTCGATCCACTTTATATAGTGGTTCTCTTCCATTGGGTGCGCATTTGCGCCAACCTTGACAACAATTCCCGTGCCGGTTTTTTCGATGACCGGAACATGCTTTTCCTTTGCGGCGTCTTCCGATTTCTCAGTTTGGAGCACCATCGGCTGCCCACAGCACGCAAGCTCGCCGCCCGCTGGGCTTACAACCATTGTGATGTTTCCACATTGCTCACACTTATATACCTCAAGCATCTTCGTCATGTAACCTCTCCTCCTTTTTTTACGTTCACTTTCGTTACTCGTCAATTCGCACGTTAATTCATTACACCGATGTGTTAAATAATCGGCCTCTCAGTGGTCATAATGCAGAACAATTCGCTGCAGGCCGTTTTTTTCGCCAACATCGATCCTGTCCACGTCTCTGCGTATCAGGCAGAGAGAAAGCCCTATGGTGGAGATTGTTTCTTCCATGACCTGGGGTTTTTCGTACACTCCCATGGCGTCTATCGGGCTTCCCTCATAATAGAGGACCAGATCGAGGTTGAATTCATCGAAGGTCATATCCAACCGGACCGACTTTTCCGTCAGTGCCTCGACAGTGATCATTTCCATGGATTCGTTTAAGGCCGAGATTGCCCGGTTCACGACATCCGGGCGCGCCCCCCACTGGGCGCCCTGTTGTTCCATCATATTCCTGATTTGTTCGTAGGTCGTCTTCCCTGTCTCCAGAAACCGGCTGCTTTTTTTCTTCAAACCGATTTGAAATATCAGTGTCAGTCCGATGGCAAGAACTGTCGCAATGTAGAGAGGCGAGGTAACTATGGGACGAATCCAGGGATTCTCGATTTGAGTGTAGATCTGTAACAGCGCAGACACACTCAGGCCGAAGATCATCGAAATGCCAAGGATGAAAATCTTTCGCGGGTCCATCATGCGGGACATCATGATCTGAAAGCCGGTAAAAATAATAAAACATACGGCAAAAAGCGGCGTAGCACCCATCACCGGCTGGGGCATGACCACAAACACCTCTGCGAAGCGAGGTAAAAATGCGAGAATGATAAGGATGGCGCCCGTCGTAAACGCAATACTTCGGCTTGTTGCCCCCGTCCCCAGCGAGAGACCGATATTGCTCGATGCCGACGACTGCCCCATCGCTCCCACCATGCCGCTGATGCTCATGCCTATTCCCTCTGCAAAAAGTCCCCTTCTGATGCTGTCCATATCCGGCCGCTTCCAGTCAGCATCATTGATTTTCTGGCATGTTGTCAGATTTCCTATTGTTTTGACCGATGCACAGAGACTGGCAATGGCAAAGGGCAGTATCAATGACGGGTCGAACGACCAGTGGAGAAGGCTAACATCGGGCAGGGCTAAAAGGGGTTTGCTGAAAATCTGCTCGATGCGTGCAGGCGGCAGAAGTCCGGTTAGAATAGAAATGGCATATCCCGTCACCATCCCGATAATGACGGAAAAAAGGCGTAATCTTCCTTTGCTCCAGACCGTGATAGCCGCCATAATTCCCAGCGTAACTATAGATATGATAAGCACATGGGGGTTAATGGCGGGATGGTGCTCTGTGATCCCGAGAAAATTCCGCACCGCAACCGGGATAACCGATATACCGACCATTGCCACCACAAGTCCCATCACTTCCGGTGTAAAAATTTTTCGCATACGGTGTACAATCCGGGAAATGATCATTTCCAGGACGCCGCTTAAGGCAGTCATCCCGAGAACCAGGGGAAGACCGCCGAGTTTTGCTGCCAGTAAAGAAGCGGAAATATACGCAGGTTCGCATACGGACGGGGCAAAATATCCTGACCCGACACCTTTTTTGTTGAGTGCCTGCAGCAGGGTGGAAATTCCTCCCGCCAGGAGGGACATACTGATAAAGAAACCGGCCACACTCTGCGACGCCCCCATCCCCTGCACGACGATCATGGCGAAGATCAGTGCAGTTGTCACATGGAAGCTGTGCTGAAGGCCCAGCAATATACATGTAGGCAACGGGACAGGATCATCCACCCCATAGATCAGGCTTGAGGGTTTACGTCTTTTCATGGTCGGGGGTACTCAACATTGTTCCTCGCCTCACCTTTTTACGGGGTGTCCGCCTGTGTCAGATAGCAGTGTAAATAATTTTTTTTTATGATGCAATCCAGAATGTGAGAAATATTATCGAGTGTTCACTTTTATCTTTACCCCGAATTGTTAACACTATTTTATTGACACGCAATCAGCCCTCCCCCTATAGTAACGTGTTATACGGGTGTTATTTGATGGAACAGTAACAGGTCAGAAAACGAACGATGGTATCTCTGTAGGAACTGCCTTCCAAAAACGGATGCATTTTTAAAAAGGAGGTACATATGCGGGAAGTTTCACGCTTGATTGTAATAAGTGTAATTGTTCATGCCTTCCTCGTCACGTGCACCACAGCAGCACATTCCTGGACGGCATACGTTACAAATACTACACCTTGTACCATTAAAGTCCGGGTTGAATATGGTGCTTTGGGCGCCAAAGTACAGGAGGCTTACATTGAACCATATGGGTCAAAATCATTTAATACCGGAAGCGATTGCGGCCTTAACCTTTGCGTAGTTCACCAGGGACGAGATTTGAAGGGTGAATGTAACGGTTCGTACACCATCAATGCAGAACGCTGCTTCGTAAAAAATTACTCCTTTACTACCTGTATGCATGGCTGCTGGGATACCACATGGACTATAGTGGGCACAAGACCCGAGGATATTAATCGCAGTCCCTGACATTCTCCCCCGACTCCACAGTCCATATACGGTCTCAAATGACATGAGAAGGCTTCGTAAGTATGTTCTTGCTTGAGATGGATATGCCGTTTGACTCTTTTATTATTGCGTGGTTGAAAGGAGGCAACAGATGACGTTCAGGAAGCAGAGGCGGTTCCGGGTATGTGTCATACTGATAATGCTCGCTATGATAGGCACCTATGCATCGGTATCGGGTGCAACGGGAGATCCTGCACTTTTGAAAGCGCTCTCCAGGGTACACATATTCGCGAGCCTGACCGATGATGAGCTGCATGCGCTGCAGTCGGCAGCCACACTGCACCATATGAAAACCGGGGAGTGCCTGACAAAGCCGGACATGACCATTAATTCCATGTTCATCGTTCTTGACGGTCAGGCCGATGTGTTTCGAAAGGATATGCTCGTTGCCACCTTGTCAGGGCAGTTTTTCATTGGTGAAACGGAGTTTCTTGTCAAGCTTCCCACCTTCGTGGATGTTATTATCGCCAAAGAAACCGATGTCATAGAGGTGCGCAATGCCGCGCTCAATGATCTGATGGAACGATATCCACGCATCGGATTCGTAATAATGAGCGAACTTGCCAAAATTGAAGCCCAGAGACTCCGGGCAACCACCATCGCAGAAACTGCACGCGCCGCAAATACGGATACTGCTGCCATCGACAAGGTTCGCGTGGACTTCAATGACGCCTATAACAAAGGCAACGCACGAGCACTGGCCGCACTTCTCGATCATCACGCCGTCTGGCTGCCTCCCGGTGAATCCCCTGTCGTCGGCCGGGAAACAATTGAAGCACGGTACGCAAACTTTTTCACCAAGATTCACTCAACCTTCGAACTTCACGCCGGCGACATTCAGGTATGCGGCGATTACGCATTCCTGAACAGTGTCTGGCGCCGAACAGACAAAGCCAGGGCGGGAGGAGAAATCAGAAAGGTGTCGGGCAATTATTTGTGGATTCTTAAGAAACAGCACGACGGCAGTTGGAAGGTCGTCCGTGATATCTGGAACGAAGTACCATAGGATTTCTCCCTGATTCCTGGTAATCGAAGAAAAAATGAGGCGCCTATGAAACTATGCGTTCTCGAAAAGATCATACCATTGTGTCTGTGCTTACTCTGCCTTTTTCCGGGGTGTTCAGACGATACGACCGTCATAGTCGCTCCATCTCCGTCAGCAGGAAGCATCAGCGGAATGGTGTATGCGCCGGGGGGGCAGACGGGGACGGTCTTCGTGACGGCAATCAGGACAAACAGTGCAAACCTTCAGCACGATATCAGGGTGATGGAAACGGCACCCAAGGCCTGTCTATCGGATAAGGTCTCTGGGTATAACCGGCTCTCCTCACCCGGAACTTACTGCATTTCGAATTTGCCGGAAGGGGAATACGTGCTCTTTGCATGGATCGACGTTAACAAAGACGGAAGCGTCGACCATCTGGATTATGCGGAACCCACCGGCTGGCATCAGAATCGAACGCATCTGCCCCCCATTTTATTGACAGTGGCCGCAGGGTGTTCCATTGCAGGTATCGACATTGGAATGATTGCGCCGACCCCCTACTCTTCTCAGGATCTCACAATAGCGGTCGGTCAGGGGGGAGGCAGCCTGAAAACGGTAAAAAGTCAGAAAGTATTACATCTGTGGGGAACGGATCCGGAAAAAGCCTATTGTCGAGGGTATCTGCTGGCACCCCAGATTCTGGATTGGATCAACTACGTGCTTGTCGAACACTACGCCAAGTCCGTTGACAACTACGAAAACAACTACTTGCCGGTGATAGTCAACCGCACAGAAGGGATGGATCCCTATCAAGGTGAAATAGATGCATTGCTTCAGGGGATGCGTGATCGACTTCCCGATCTCAGGCTCCCATGGCTGGAACGTGATATCACCGCCGATGACATCCGGGGGTTAAACAATCTCTATATGTCGGCGCTGCTGCCGATGAAAAACCGGTGGCCTTTGGAGAAAAATCCCGCACCCCTTGCCGTTGATGCACTCTTTTTCTGCACCAATGCATCCTTTTGGGGACCCTGGACAGATAACGCGGAAGTAAGCGGTGGTCTTATTGTCGGCAAAAACATGGATGGCGAAAATGATTTGAGGAAAGTTACGGTCAATACCCTGCTCGTGGTAGCTGTAGAACCGGAACCGGGAAGCGGGCGCAAGAAATTCGTCGGCATTGATTGGCCCGGTTTTATCGGCACACAAAACGGCATGAATGAAGACGGATTGATCCTGACGCCTCAGGCAGCAGCAACTATGCCGAACTGGGATGCCTCCGACTTTCTGGATTATTCACTTCTCTACCGGGAGACACTGGAACGATGCACCACCATTTCCGATGCCGAAAAATACTGGCTGAACAGGGTGCATACCAAAATATCGGGATTCAATACGGCAGTGTCCACCCCCTATATTGCAGGACAACTTTCCTGTCCTTCGGTCACGCTTGAAACGGACTCCTTCGGCGGCGCTATTCGCGAACCCCTCGATTTTACGCCCTCTGATCCCGATGCCATCCTTACGACGAATACCTTCTTTAAATACTCCGGAGTGTATCCCGAAGCTGTTGCGATTACGGGAAGCTACCAGTCCGAGCTACACCGCACCAATTACCGCTACCTGGCCATGCTGGAATTGATGGACCTGTACCGGAAGCGATCGAAAACAGTGGGCACACCGGAAATAATAGAAATCCTTCAGGCAGCTTCCATTACCGCACAGTATCAGGACATTACGGAATGGAGTTTTATCGGATACCCAAACAAAAAAATGTTCGCCCTGGCAAAGGAGGATTTACACAATAAATTGCTCAATGCGTCTTACGCGGAGTTTTTCACCTTCACATTCGACGAGGTGTTTCAATAATTGATTCTTCGGACAAAGCCCATATTCAGCAGCATGGATATTCCTATTTTTTCTTTGCAAGCTCTTCTTCGCGAAGTACTTTTCGAAGAATTTTGCCCGCTGTCGACTGAGGCAGTGATTCCCGAAATTCCACCTTTCGAGGCACTTTATAGGGCGCGAGTTTCTTCTTGCAAAAGGCGATAATCTCCTCTGCAGTGGCTCTTTCCCCCTTTCGCAGTACCACAAAGACCTTTACTGTTTCGCCGCGATACTCATCAGGCACTCCTACAGTAACGGCATCCTGAATCTTTGGATGTTGATAGAGCACCTCGTCCACCTCCCGTGGATAGATGTTGAATCCCCCTGCGATAATCATGTCCTTTTTCCGATCCACAATATAAAAGAAATGATCATCGTCCTGTACCGCGATATCTCCTGTATGAAGCCAGCCTTCCTCGAGCTGCCCCGCCGTCTCTTCAGGATTGTTCCAGTATTCTTTCATCACCGTAGGCCCTTTGATAACGATCTCACCGGGCTCTCCCTGCTTCACCTCGGTTACTCCATCCTCAATATCGACGAGTTTTACATCATTGTCGGGCACGGGAATACCGATACTCCCCGGTTTCTTTACGCCCAGGATGGGGTTCGCCGTTGCAAGCGATGCCGTTTCGCTCATGCCATAGGCTTCGGTAATAAATACGCCCATATCCCGGAGACGTTCTATCAGTTCGACGGGACAGGGGGCTGCCCCGGAATTGATGATATGAATCTTCTGTAGAAGATAGAGTTCCCGCACCTTCGGGTGATTGACGAGTGCCGTCAGCATGGTGGGAACGGCGGGGAAGTAGGTAATCTCTTCCACCCGTTCAAGCAGACCGACCACATCGTCCAGCTGAAACCGGGGCACCTGAATCTGAGTCACGCAATTGAAGAGCGACCAGTTTGATATCAGGTTTCCATACACATGATAGAGCGGAATGATTATGAGCGCGGAACGCCGTTCAGGGGGAATGAACTGCATAATGGGAAACATACGTGGGGAGACCTGCATGACGGCCGCCACAAGGTTTGCATGCGTGAGAACCGCTCCCTTGGGCACCCCCGTGGTACCCCCGGTATACTGGATCACGGCGGGATCTTTCGGTTCGACCTGGACGCGGGGCCGCGTTTCATTGGTGCAGCGGCTGAGGAGTTCCGTAAAGGAATACCATCCTTCCGTAAGCTCGATGCTGATACCCGCTGATTTCTTTTCGGCGTACTCGTTCCTGTTCGTGACTATGATCCGGGGAATCGGATTCTCTCTGGATACCTCCCCGATGACGGGCGCCGCCTCGTCGATCGTGAAGAGTGCTGAAAGTCCCGTATCTGCTATAACCACAGAAAGCTCCTCCTCCGGATAGGCGGGGTTGAGATTGACTACGATCGCCCCCAGCGAAAGCGATGCGTAGTAGGCAATCGTATATTGGGGACAATTCGGCATATGCAGCCCCACCCGGTCCCCTTTTTGAATGCCCATATCATGAAGGACATTGGCCATACGTATTACCATGCGGCGCAGTTCCCGAAACCCGATGGCGGTACCTTCATACATGATGGCCGGTTTATTCGGAAATACATTGGCCGGTATCTGTAAAAGCTCCGGGACCGGTATTTTGGGATACCGTATCGCTGTCGGCGCATTATAGTCGTAGTATTCCTGCCATGGTCTTCCCTTCATATGCCTGTCCTCCTTTTTTATTTTCCGTAATCCACGGAGCGGAGACGGGATGCGTTTACCGCCATGATTCGAAGCAGAAAAAAACCTGCGGGCTTTCGCCTGCACCGTTCCCTTGTAATATGACCAAAATACCTACAAAACATAAGGGCATGGAAAATGCAATACCAAATAAATGCCTGACAAGTATCGGTTGATATTGCTGGGGGAAAGTGTGACACGGTCTGTATTGACTTGAGGTTTTATTTCTGGTACTTCCCTTCTTCATTCTTTAAAATGATCAAAGGCGCCTGATGAATACTCTTTTATCGGAAAAGCAGCGTACGGTACGCAGATCGGTCAGATCCTTCTGCGACCGTGAGCTTGCGCCCATCGCGGGCGCCATTGATCAGGAATCCCGCTTCCCCTGGGAAGTGGTTGAAATGATGGGAAAACTTGGATACTTCGGCGTGCAGGCGCCGAAGGAGCTTGGCGGAGCGGATCTCGACTCGCTCAGCTACGCTGTTACCATAGAAGAAATCTCCCGCGCCAGCGGCGCCATGGGACTTACGGTAACCGTCCACAACAGTGTGGCAGTCTATCCCATTCTGCATTTCGGCACTGACACCCAGAAAAGGCGATGGATTCCTTCTCTGGCCCGAGGCGAAAAAATCGGCGCTTTCTGCCTTACCGAACCGAATGCGGGCTCCGACGCCGCAGCCCTTGAGGCAACGGCGCTGCGAAAAGACACCTTCTACCTGGTCAACGCGAACAAGGTTTTTGTATCAAACGGCGCCGTCGCCGATGTGTGTCTGATCTTTGCCCGTACCGACCCTGCCGCCGGAAGAAAGGGCATCAGCATCATCGTAGCCGAGCGGGGCACTCCAGGATTCGTGGTGGGAGATCTGGAAGACCTTTCCGGCATGCGTGCAAACCCCGTATGCTCCCTGCGCTTTTATGACTGCCCGGTACCTCTGGAAAACCTTTTGGGCAAGGAAGGGACGGGGCTTCACATAGCCCTCGCAACCCTCGATACGGGGCGCATGGGCATCGCCGCCCAGGCCCTGGGCATCGCCCAGGCAGCCCTGGAGGCGTCGGCCCGGTATGCCCGTCAGCGGCGACAGTTCGGCGTCCCCATAGGAAATCACCAGGCAGTGCAGATCATGCTCGCCGACATGGCAACGACCGTGGACGCCGCACGGCTTCTGGTGTATCGAACGGCAATACTCCGGGACACCGGGAGTCCCTTCTCCCGGGAAGCAGCCATGGCAAAACTTTTCGCTTCGGAGGCATCGGGCACGGTGACCGACAAAGCCGTGCAGATACACGGTGGATATGGCTATTCCAAAACTTACGCCGTCGAACGATACTATCGTGATGCGCGTGTCACCCGCATCTATGAGGGAACATCGGAAATTCACCGCATGGTAATCGCCAGGAGGGTTCTCGATGAATACGCCCCTTAGGAATTGAACAGATGAAATTTCATTGCATTGTGTGTATCAAGGCCGTCACGCTACACGCGTCCGGGAAAGGTGCAGGCCGCAACTCCTGTACGGCGGTGCTGAACCCCTTCGACCGCATAGCCCTTGAAAAAGCACTGGCCATTGCCGAGACCCGCGCAGGCGCCCTCACGGTTCTTACCATGGGGCCTCCGTCCTGTGCCTTTGTGCTGTATGAGGCTATGGCCATGGGCGCAGCCGGGGGAGTGCTTCTCAGCGACAATCGTTTTGCCGATTCGGACACCCTGGCAACCTCCACGGTGCTCGCCGCAGCAATTATCAGACTCGCCCCCTATGATCTGGTGATATTCGGTGCCAGAACGGCCGACAGTGACACCGGCCACGTGGGACCGCAGACGGCGGAGGCTCTGGGGATTCCTATGGTCACAGGCGTCCTTACCTGTGAATGGAAGGACGACTCCTGCCGGATAGAACGAAAAATAGACGAGTTCAGAGAAATCTACGCGCTGAGTTCCCCGGTCGCTCTTACCGTGCATCCCACAGCCTGCGTCCCCCGGGATATCCCGCTCGCACACATCGAAGAGTCCTATACACAGAAAGAAATAGTCACATGGTCGCTTGAAGACCTCGATCTTCGAGAAGACCGCGTCGGAAAGAACGGTTCTCTCACAGAGGTCTTTTCATTGAAGCAGGCAGCGCGGGAGCGGCACTGTGAATTTATCGGAGGGCCGGTGGAAACACAGGCAGCGGCGCTTGTTGACGCCATCAGGAAATCCGGACTCATCGGCTGAAATGGATGCACAAGAATTATGACGCATGAAAAAGAACTATGGGTTTTCGCCGACAGGAGGAACGAACGGCACTTCACGGAGAGCCTCAGGATTCTGTCGCTGGCCCGCCGTTTAGGCGAAGCACTGCCGGCCAAAACAGGCGCGATCCTTGCGGGTTCATCGCAACACAACAGCAAACAGGCGGATCTTCTCACGGGCGATGAAGTGCCCATGGATGACGCTGCAAAACGCCTGATCGCCCACGGTGCCGATCATGTATACCTCTTCGATGACGAGGTCCTTGCCATAGCGCGTACGGATCTCTTTGCACCGATTCTCAGCCATACGGTCACAGCGAAAAGTCCGCTGCTTGTCCTCTTCCCCCTCAGCGATTTCGGCCGCGAACTCGCCGCCCGGACAGCTCGCCTTTGCAATGCCGGACTGATCGCTGATTGTATTGACATCTCCCTGCGGGACAACCGGTTCATCGCCGCCTGCCCCTCCTGGGGAGGGGAAGTGCTGGCTGAAATAACCTATACTGAAAATTACCGGAAGCCGGGGTTCGCCACCGTGCAGCCTCGGGAACAGGCGCTTTATGAAGTGTCAGGACATCAGGGAATCCTGATTCCGATGGCCCTTCCGGCGTCATCCCGGGCCGACGGGATCACCCTTATCGAACGATCGCTGGAACCGGCATCGCAAAAAAAACTGGAAGATGCCGACATCGTCGTAGTGGGAGGCGCCGGTCTTGGTTCAACCGAAGGCTTTGCCCTTGTACGTGAACTTGCCTCCGCCCTGGGTGGCGAACTGGGCGCCTCGCGCCCGCCGGTCCTTTTGCACTGGACTCGGGAGGACCGTCTGATCGGCCAGACAGGCAAGACGATCAGGCCGCGCCTGCTCATCTCGGTGGGAACCTCCGGCGCGGTGCAGTACACCGCCGGCATCACCGAATCGGAAACCATAATCGCCATCAACCGCGATCCGATGGCCCCCATTTTTGAGCTGGCCGATATCGGAATCATCGCCGACGCCGCATCAATTCTGCCCCTTTTGACGGCCAAGATCAGACAGACCGTCATGCGCGGTCTTGCCGACAGCCTTCAGGATGCTCGGAAAGAAGCCGCCGGCGCCCGCCCGGCGACCTTTGGAGAAAAGCTTCGCACACTTCGCGAGACCCACGGATTCACACCGGAATCACTGGCACAGGCCACCGGGCAGACGCCTGAAGCCATCGCACAATTCGAAGATGATGAAACATCGCCTTCGGTTGCCTTTCTCCTTCGGCTCTCCCAGATTCTCAAGATCAATCCGGATACATTCCTGTCGAACCGCGAAAAAAAGGAAATCAGGGAACGGCGGGTTCAGGAATTCGTGACGAGAACACAGAATTATTCATATCGAACATTGACGCCGGATGGCGGACAGGAGCACCTCCGTTCCTTTATGGTGACCATCGAACCATGGCAGGCCCACAAACCCGTGGCCTATAAGCACGAGGGGGAGGAGTTCATATACGTCATGGAAGGAACGCTGGAACTTACCCTGGGCGGCAGGAATCACCGCCTCAAACCCCATGAATCGATCCGTTTCAACTCAGAAATCCCTCACAGGCTGAAAAGCATCTCCGACGAAACCACCCGCTGTCTGGTGGTGCTTTACACACCGTAACTATGGGTATACGTATTTGACACACACCACGAAAACACTTACAAAAGGTTATCATGGGCATGCAAAAAGCGGATTTGAAAATGTTGCATCACAGAAGAGCTGAAGAATTTCTCTTCACCATAGTATTCGTTTTCACTCTTTCAGGATGTTCCCCATGGCAACCCAGAAACGATTCAATATCGCCGGAAAAGGTACTTAGGCGGCTGTGTCGTTCGGCAGATACAATTATTATAGAGAAAACACGGCGATTGAGCGAAAGGGAACCAATCAATCTATGGCGCCAGCCAGCCCCATTTCACGAATATTGTTTGTCCCGCCGGAGACTGAAGGAAATCGACAAACTCCTTTCCCAATGCCTTTCTCTCCGAACGGTTTGTGACTGCAATGCCGCAAGAGCGATAGATTGTGTGTTCCGGTTCAATTTCAATTAAATCGGCAGCATCGGGATTCTCTTTTTGCCAGATGGTCCAGACGAGCCATACATCATAGGTTGGATCGCTGGCCCATAGGTTTTTTGCCTCATTACTGTTTGATGCAAAGAAGCCGATATTACGGCGCACGGATTCTAGAAGTTTGACATTCCCCGTTCGGCCGACCACATCTTCCCACATGCCAACCTGCCCGGCGCCCTGAACCACGAGAACCCGCATACCCGGTTTGGCAAGATCCTTGATGCCTTTGATCCCTTTCGGATTGCCCGGGCGGACAAGAATTGCAGACGGACGCAGGTACAATGTGAGGATCGTCGATGTGTCGATCAGCCCGGGGAGTTGTTTCTGCACAAAGTCGGTCATCATACACTGTGAACCGCTGAAGATCAAATCTGCATCGCTCATCGCCCGATCTTTCCATATCGTTGTAGCGCCAGCTCTGATTTCCACAGGAATCCCCCTTTTTTTCTCAAATGCCTTTGCGGCTTCCTGCATCGCAGGAACGGGACCACTGGGACCATAGGCTCGCACTACCGCCGCCACCCCTGTGTTATCAGTGCCGGTTGCCTCCTGAGCCCTCACGGACGGTTGCAACAGGATCGCTATGCATGTCGAAACCATTATGCTTATGACAAATATGACCTCTTTCCGTTTCATCCCTCATTCCTCCTTTCTCACTTAGTGCATACCGTCAATGATAATTTCGAAAAATGAACAATAGAAGGTGCGGAACTCCTCCCCTTCAAGCACGGTTTCCTGCAGCTTTTTGAATTGCAGGATACCGTGATTGATCCCGCACATATTTAAGGAGGTCGAGTTCCCTCAGTTTCTCCTCCCCGGGAATACCCCTCTCGTCCCATCCACGACACTCATAGTATCGGTGAAGCATACATGACAGCTCCTGCTGAGGCACGTGGCGACCGGCACTGGGTCCTTCCGGTATGGGTTCATGCATCACCCTCCAGGGAAGTTGAATGGTCCCGCGAGTCGCTCCCCTCGCCACATTAATCAACCGTTCCAGGGTGTAGATTCTCTCGGCGATTCGTTTCAGCTCCGGAAGATCCATATCCCAGCCCGTCACCGCACGTAGCGGGTAGAGATACGCTTCGTTCAGATGCGCTCCGAAGAGGCGCTCCTGAATAAACCGGCACATGACAAGCGAGTCGCCCAGGGCCGTGTTGTGCTCACTTTCCACGCAATATTCAGGTTGCCCGTCAAACCCGGTATCCTCTGCATCCCCCGCATAATTGGGCCGGGCGTCATGATGGCTTCCACCCCGGTTCGAGGTGGCGTAGGCGAGCCCCATATTTCGAAGCCCCCGGGCCGAATGGCCCGCCATTTCAAGACCCTGCTGCGTATAAAGGAATTTATGCGCATCGCCGCCGAACCGTTGGGCCAACCGCTCCGAACCGAGCGCGAGAAGCTCGCCTGCAGCGCCTTCGCGATAGCCGGTCCTGCGCACCAGTTCGGCAAGTCCACTGGTGCTGCCGAAGGCAATCTCCATGTCCATGTCCTGCGGAGACACGATGTCGCGCTCCATACATTCCATCAGGAAGGCAAGCGTGACTCCGAAGCTGATTGTGTCGATACCCACTTCGTCGCACATTGCATTGGCATCGATTATTGAGAGAAGATCTGCGTTATCGAGCATGGATCCCATGGCATAAAGCGTTTCATACTCCGGCATCTTGACCGGTCTCCCGGTGGAATCGTTTACAAGTTTTCCGCAGGCGACGGGACACCCCCGGCAGGCCACGTCTTTCCTGCGAAAATGGTCACGGATCCTCTCTCCGCTCAATGCATCGACCTTTTCAAATATTTCCCGGCTGTTGTTCCGCGTTGCAAGCATGCCTCTGGCATTTATAATATTGACAAGAAAGGGGGTTCCCATGGTGGAAAGAGGCGCCGCCTTCTGCCTGACGCCGGGGAGACGCTCCTTCAACCAGGCCCTGAGTCCTTCTCCGTCGGCGCACTCAATGGCGCCTTTTCCGCCTGCCACCACGGCCTTGAGTTTTTTCTTTCCCAGAACCGCCCCTATTCCTCCCCGTCCGGCCGCGCTCTGTCTCGATCCACTGCACATGATCCCCGCATAGAGCACTCCCCGTTCACCGGCAGGACCGATTATCGCGCTTTCAATTCCCTTCCCCTCCCGTGCAGCCAGCATATCACGGCATTCCTTCGTTCTCATCCCCCACAGATCCCGTGCCGACCGAAAGGAAGCATTGCCGGCGATAATTCTCAGGTAGACCGGTACTGACGCCTCCCCCGTGATCACCAGCGCATCGAAGCCGGAACGTTTTAGCATGGAGGCAAAATTTCCGCCGAAATTTGAGTCCATATACAAGCCGGTCAGCGGCGAAAGCGACGCTACGTGCCCCCGCCCGGTCCCCCACACAGGCGACTCATTGAAGGGCCCCGTCGCGAAAACCACTACGTTTTCCTTCGACAATGGCTCGACATCGGCGGAAAGACGTTCGTGGAGCAGGCGCACCGCCAGGCCGTTTCCTCCCAGATAGGCCCGGGCAAGCTCCTCCTCAAGAGGCAGTGATTCCACCTGTTGCGTTGTCAGATCCACAAGGAGAATTTTTCCCATGTACCCCTTCATGCACCGGTCTCCCTAAAACTCGTCGCCTATTGCAATCATCACCTTTATGGCCTTTCCCGCATGTATGCGCTCATCATAGACGCGTGGAAGGTCGGACAGCACGATCACATCGGTAATCAGAGGCCGTCCGTCAAGTTTTCCTTCGGCCATCCACTGAAGGCACTGGATATTCTCCTCGTGAGTGTTCGAGTAAGATCCCTTGAGGCAGATCTCCTTGAAGTTGAGTGCCAGGGCCATAATCTCGACGTTGTGCATAATGATGCTCACGATGGTCACGGTTCCGCCGTTGGCGGCGGCGCCGATGGCTGTCCCGACGGCATCGTTCGCACCGGAGCACTCAAATACCGCCTCAAACCCGCAGCCACCGGTAAGCTCCATCACCTCGAGCAGCGCGTTTTCCTCAACGGGGTCGATCGTGTCGTGGGCGCCGAGACTGCAGGCAAGATCCCGCTTCCCCTTCACCGGCTCAGAAAGGACAATCGGCCCGAACCCCATAAGCGCAAGAAGCCGCACAAGGGCAAGCCCGATGGCCCCTCCGCCGATTACCAGGGCCGACCCCCCTTCACGCCCCGACACACGGATGCCATGGAGCGACGCGGCAAATGCCTCGGCCAGTGCGGCATTTTGAGAATCCACACCCTCAGGAACGGGAATCAGCATGCGCCGATCCACTTTCAGGTATTCGGCAAATCCTCCAGGGTAATCGCCAAGACCGATGGTTCGCCGATCCCTCTGACAGAGATAGGGCCTTCCGGCCCGACAGTCCCGGCAGACACCGCACCAGGTCGGACGGATAATGACAGGGTTTCCCGGCGCACCCCTTTGTGCACCTCCGCCCTCCTCCACCGCAATGCCGCTTACCTCATGTCCCACGATGACGCCGTCCTGAAGGCTCTCACTCTCGATAATCGAGTGGTCGGACCCGCAGAATCCGCAGTCGGCCACCCGAATCAGCACCTCCCCTTCACCAGGTTCCGGCATGGGAACTTCGCGAAGGACCAGCTTTTTTTCTTTGTCATAGACAACGGCTTTCATCACGCCCGCACCTCCTTCCTACATCCCGTATATGCCCCCCAGCCTGCCGAAGACATGTATGGAAAATCCCACGCACAGGGCGGCCGCCAGTGTCATGGCAATGCCCGCCCGGGCCATATCCCTGATGGCGAAGTATCCCGCCGAATAGGGGATCACATTGGTAGGCGTTTCCGTCACCAGGATAAAGGCCAGGGACGACGAAAAGGCCGCCGGCGCACAGATGAGCCAGGGATTGATGTGAAGATCGGCGGCCAGGGCAATCAACAGGGGAATAATAATCGTTCCCGTCACGGTATTGCTGGAAAAGGCCAGATGCAGCACGCTTACCCCGGCCACAATAACAAACACCCTGACAACGCCCGGCAATTGAACCAGGGGTCCCAGAAACACCCATGAGAGCCACCGGGCCGCGCCCGTATGATAGACAGCCATGCCGATGGCAATTCCCGCACAGATAAGCACAATCCCACCCCAGTCCACATCCGCCTGGGCCTCCTTCCAGGAAAGCACCTCGATGCCGGGAAAAAAGAGAAGCACTGCGCCACCCAGGGCAATCGCCTGCATGGGCATGGCAATTGTTCCCCCTGTGAGGGATGCGACACAGGGGGTCAAAAGCCAGCCTGCGATGGTGAGAAGAAATATGACCAGCGTCCATCGCTCCTTCACCTGAAGGCGCCCCATCTCGGCAAGTCGATGGCGAATTTCGGGACGCTCGAACGGAATTCGCTCTATCTCAGGAGGGAAAAAAAAGATCAGCACAAGCCATCCCGCGGGAATCATCAGCAGCGCGGCGGGAAGCCCCAGCGCCATCCACTGGAGAAAGGTAATGTCGATCTTGGCCAGCTCCCTGAGAAATCCTATGGCCAGAGGATTCGGTCCGCAGCCCGCCGGAGTGGCGATGCCCCCGAAGAGAGGTCCCCAGGCACAGGAGATCATCAGGGCCTTTCCGAAATTACTCTCCAGCGGCTTCACTCCGGTCTTCCTGAGCAGGGCAGCGCCCAGAGGCATAAGGATCGCCGCCACCGCCATATCGGTAATCCACATGGAAAGCAGCGTGCCCGCAATGAGAAATCCCAGAATAACCATCTTCGTTTTCGATCCCGTGACAAACAGGATGAGGTAGCTCAAGCGGTTTCCGAAGCCAGAGCGGCTGAAGGCCGACGACAGAATAAGCACGCCGATAAAAAAGGCAATGATCGGATTGCCGAAGCCTGTACGAATGACCTCCTTGAAGGGTTCAATCCCGAAAACGGGAATCAGCAGCATAATCAGAAGGGCCGTCACACTGAAGGGGATGACCTCGGTAATCCAGAGGATTATGGCGGCGATAAGGAGCGCGAGCGTTGCCTTTGCCTGCCAGACAAGAGGAATCTGTTCGCCGGCGCGTTGCAGCGGCTCGGGTGAGGGGAGCAGCATAATGATCGTCATGCACAGAAAGGCGGCCAGGAAGAATCCGATTTTTAACCCGAATGACCGCATCATTGCTCCTCCGCCGTGATATCGATCTTTTCCACCTTGGCCAGATCACGATCATAGAAAAAAGACCCCGCAAGAAACAATACGCCGGCGATGACCGCAAAGGAAGGTACCATAACAAGCCCTGTTTTCAGATCAGTCCGATCCGACACGGCGCCCACAAAGACGGGGCCGACAGCGCTTCCCAGAATGTGCTGCACAATGACGCAGAGGCTGTATGAAACGGCCCTCAGCCCCGGATGCACCACATCCTGTGTCACCGCCGCCGCTGCGGGCACAAACGCCACCACCGCGACCCCTCCGAGCAAAAAGAGCACATACTGAGCGGTCCCTTCAAAAAAGGCAAAGGCCACGAAAAAAATACACGCTGCCAGGGTTGAACTCAGCGCACTGAAGAGAAGCCGCGCCGTCGACCGTGTTCGCTGCCATCTATCGGCCAGCATTCCCCCCAGCGGCGCCCCGATAACGGCGAGTGCCATTACGACGCCGCTCATCATGCCCGCCCTGCTCATGGACACCCCTTCGTACCGGTGGAAATAAGTGGGCAGCCAGCTCATCAGTGAGGTGGTGACAAAGAGATTTCCCGCAAAGGCCAGGTAGGTGAGAATAAGCGACGGTGTTTTCATGAACTCCGCAACAATATCGCCCGCCCTCATTGATACCCGCACATCCCCCGCCAGTGTTCTGGTAAGGTTCACCGTCTTATAGTCCCGTATTCTGTAAAAGAAAAATCCTGCGATCAATCCGGGAATCGCCACGGCCCAGAAGGCATAGCGCCACCCCCAGTGTTCGGCGATGACCGCTCCAAGCGCAATGCCGAGGGCGCTTCCCAGGGGGATGGAGGCGTTCCAGAGCCCCATAATCTGCGCCCGCTTTTCCTGAGGGAATATGGCCGATATGACGGCCGTCCCCCCCGGCGCAAACCCTGCCTCGCCGATTCCGATTATCGCGCGGGCGGTAAAAAGCTGGGTAAAATTTCTCGCGCATCCGCACAGCGCCGTGGCCACACTCCAGAGGACCGCCATAATTCCGATGGCCTTGCGGCGACTCCACCGGTCGATAAGGATGGAAAAGGGCAGAGAGAAGATCAAGATGGCCCAGTAGGCCGCCGACACAAGAAGACCGCACTGAGTATCGGAAAGGCCCCAGTCGTCATGGAGGAAGGGAAAGATGGAAACAACCACCATCCGGTCAATATAGTTGAACATGTAAAGCAAGAATAAAAGGAGAAACACGTAGTAGGAATACTTCTTGGAAATCAGATACCCTTCAGGGGTGGTATCCTGTCCCATGATACGCCTCCTTTTCTGCGGGCATGCAACTCGGCCCCAGTGCACGTTGTTGTTACCTACGCCTTGTAGGACCCCAGGTTGGCAAGCGCCACACTTCCCGGACTTACCGTGGTGGGATCGGTCATCACATTGATACAGGTCGTCACGCCCGAAGCGAAGGCCTCTTCCAGCGCAGGGCGTATATCTTCCGGTCTGTCCACGCGCAGGCCCTTGCCTCCCAGGGCCTCTACCAGCAGGTGATAGTTCACCTCTCCTATATAGGTTCCCTCCTTGATGGCGTGGCCCAGGCGCAGTTCCTGACTGTGGCGGATCATTCCCCACCCGAGATCATTGCTTATCACGACAACAATGGGGAGCTTACGCCGTATGGCAACCTCAAATTCCATAAAATTGAACCCCACCGACCCATCGCCGATGACGAGACAGACCCGTTTTTCAGGATAGAGAAGTTTCGCCGCGTTGGCGTAAGGAATTCCCACGGCAAGGCACCCGTAGAGCCCCGAATCGAGATAATGGCCGGGCTGCGGAATCGTACGGGTCATCGCCATCCAGATCTGAGTGTCCCCCCCATCGGCCACAACGATGTCATCATCCCGGTTCATAAAACTATTTATCTCCCGGGCAAGACGAAGAGGATGGATGGGAACATGATTGCTGTTCCAGTCCGGTTCGGCCTGCGCCTTCCCTTCGGCTTCCGACTTTTTCAGCATCAGAACCCACTCGTTATACTGCGATGCCGGCGCACCGTCGGTACCGCCGGCGGCCGGAAGGCTGTTGCATTCGGCAAGGAACGCCCCGACATCACTCATCACGGCGAGGTCGACCGAACGGTTTCGCCCGATTTCCTCAGGCGCTATGTCCACCTGGACAATGCGGGCATCCTTTCGAAAAATATCCCCGAAAATATAGAACAGCCCGAGCCGCGCTCCCAGAAAGATAACGAGATCGGCGCTCATGGCGGCCATCAGGGCCGCACCGGGACGAATCGGCAGCGATGACTCGAAGCAGAGCGGGTGGGTGTCGGGAACGGTCCCTCGGCCCAGCGACGAGGTAAAGACGGGAATGCCCGTCTTTTCGACAAAGCGGACCAGTTCCCCCGCCGCATCGGCGTACCAGGCACCGCTTCCGGCAATGATGATCGGCTGGGTCGCGTGATTAATCATCTCAAGAAGCTGCGCTGCCTGATGCGAGTCGGCAGGCCGGGAAGGTACAGTGGTGCTGATTTTCTTCACCTTTGCTGGATCGGCTTTTGCATTGAGAACGTCTACGGGAAGCTCCAGATAGACCGGACCGGGCCTCCCGCTCATGGCGGTCCGATAGGCAAGATCGAAGAATTCGGGAATTCTTTCGGCATGGTGGCACACAAAGGCCCGTTTTACCATGGGACTGATGACCGGAAGCTGACACATGTCCTGAAGGTCGAGTTTTTCAGCCGATTCAAGTCCCACGCACCCGGAAATGAGAATCAGCGGTGAATTGGCCAGCCTCGCATTGGCAATTCCCGAAAGGGCATTCGTGAAGCCCGGTCCCGCTGTCACCATGGCCACTCCCGGCTTCCGCGTCATCCGTCCCCAGGCCTCGGCCATAAAGACGGCCGCCTGTTCGTGACGGGTGTCGAAGAGCGTCACCGGTGATGCCTCCAGGTGCTCGTAAATGGGGGTAATATGGCCGCCACTTATGGTAAAGACATAGCGAACACCCTTCTCTACAAGGGCCTCGGCCGCAAGCCTTCCACCGGTAATCTCGTCCATTCCGACGCCTCCTTCTTTCTACAGTTCCATCAGTTGACCGCCCGTAATATTGACCGCCTGTCCCGTCACATAGGATGACTCATCCGATGCCAGCCAGGCCACCAGATCGCCCACCTCTTCGGGCGTGCCTATCCGCCCGAGGGGAATCGTCTCGCACATCAGTCGTTCCCGCTCCTCAACAGTAGTCCCATAGAACTGCGCCTCCAGGCCGAAGCGCCACTTCTCCAGATCCGTGGAAATCTGGCCGGGACATACGGCATTGACCCTGATGCCCATGCCTCCGCACTCCAGCGCCATCACCTTTGTCAACATGATGACCCCTGCCTTGGCCACGGCGTAGGCCCCGTTGAACAGGGGAGGCTTTTTCCCCGCCCGCGATGCCGTGTTGATGATGCTTGCCGGACGTCCGCTCATCAGCGGAATGACCGCCCGGGACACACGGAACACACCGTGCAGGTTTACATCGATAGTTCTCATCCAGGCCTCTTCATCATAGGAAATTACGGCGTTGGGCACGCCGAAAGAGGCGCCGGCGTTGTTGCAGAGAATATCGACGGCGCCGAAGGTCTTGCGGACCGCCTCGACCATCATGGCAATTGAATCGGGATCGGTTACATCGAGATGCGCGGCCAGCGTCTTGACATCGAAGCTGTCAGTAAGCTCCGACGCAATATCACACATTTCATCCCATGTTCCCGTCTTGAGCGGATTTCCCCCATTTTGAGCTAACTCTCCCAGATCGGCGATCACCACGCGGGCGCCCCGGGACGCAAGCTTTTTCGCAATGGCATATCCGATACCGGTCCGCTTTCCCGATCCCGTAACGATGGCGGTCCTGTCCCTGAGTGATCCTTCCATGAGTGTACCCCCCTTCCCCTTGAAGACATGCGTCACTGACCCGTTCATGGTGTCGGTTTCACCGGCGGTGTCGTTGTAAGTGCAAACAGCCGTTTTACCATCCTTCCGGCAAAGGACTGTTATCAAGGCATGTTAAGCAACTCTGCCCTTTGTACTGACAAGCCTTCAATAATTGAATATTAGTTTATAAGAGGTTGCCTTTCAAGTGTATTTTGTATTAGATAGGGTCTCCTGAAAAAGTAAAATACCTTGACATAACAGTAGTTTGAGTGTATATTGGGGGTCAATTGGCGTCCGAAAAATGGTTGTGAGGAGCCAAAAACCGTGCACGT
>Ga0272444_10000528_pt1 | contig 40078 bp, 38 predicted proteins | sample SSMForm13_FD_201033 | JGI IMG/M metagenome (GOLD analysis project Ga0272444, IMG submission 201033) | Marine sediment archaeal communities from Little Sippewissett salt marsh, Falmouth, MA, United States - SSM-Form-13 | ecosystem: Environmental > Aquatic > Marine > Wetlands > Sediment ... | reverse complement strand
TAAGATGAAAACCAATACCGGTCCTGAAGAGTTTGAGGAATTGGATCTTTCCGGGTTTTCGACAATCGATGAACCAATCGAATATCTAAAATGGCGGAATAGGATAGATACAATGTATATTATGTAAAAAAAAAAGAATAACCATGACGCATGTTGAAGATACTTAAACTTAAAAAGGCTTTAATCCAGTTATGAACACGACGCACATCCAGGACAAAATAAACCTCATGGATGCCTGTCCTCTTTTTAACACTTGACATTACACTTAAAGCGTATTAAATATTACACCACTAGCTGTAATCCTCAAGGTATATAAAAAAATACACCAAGCAGGGCAAGCCGCGGGGTAAAATATGCGAAATCCATTTGCCTTCAGCAACTATGTTACCGGAGAGTCTTTTTGCAACCGTAAAAGAGAACTGTCTGAACTACTTAAGTATATAAAAGGATCTCAGAATGTACTTTTATTTTCCCATAGAAGATACGGGAAAAGCTCTTTAATTCGTGAAGTTTTCCGTAATATCAAGGAAAAAAACCTTGATATCGGTACGATGCATGTCGAGTTGTATGGAACAATATCTGAAAAAGATTTTATTATCAAAACCTTTCATGGCTTAAATCAACTTGAATCAAATTTTGAAAAACTTCTTAAGTCTGTCAGTAACGTGTTAAAGAACATCCGGCTGAATCTAAGTATGGACTCGGCAACAGGAAGTGCTTCAGTTACACCGTCATTTGAGGCCGTTAATGAGAAGATAATTCTGGAAGAGTTGATGAATATTCTTTCGAAATATTCACTAAAACGTAAACTGGTTATCGCGTTTGATGAATTCCAAGAAATTGCCAGTTATACTGAAGAGGGCTTTGAAAAAAGATTACGCTCGTTTATCCAACAGCACTCAAATATATGTTATATTTTTTCAGGTAGTCAACAACACCTGATCACCGAAATGTTCAACTCAAATAACCGTGCATTTTATAAACTGGCAGAGAGTTTTCCCTTAGATAAAATTGAAACCAAACATTACGTCCCCTGGGTTCAGAATCTATTCGGTCGGAAGAATGTTCAATTCCCTTCGGAAATAATAGAAGATATTGTAGCAAGATTTAAAAACCATCCCATGTATATCCAGAACTTTCTGTTTCACCTCTGGGATGAACCGGAAGAAAAAGGATTTTCCCTTGAAATAATTGATAGGATAGAAAATACCATTATAGAAAAGAGGAATTTAGAATATTCAGTATTATGGGAAACCTTAAGTATTAACCAAAAAAAAACCTTGAAGTTGATTCTGCTAAATAAGGGAGCGAACCTTTTTAATGCGGATTCGTTAAAATCCGTTAACTTAAAAACCGGCTCTTTGGTTACAAAAGCATTGTCAAGTCTCATGAAAAAAGAGATTATTGTAAAAAGTGAAATTTATATGATTCAGGATATTGTATTTAAGAAATGGCTTCAAAAAACATTGTTACTATGAGATCCAGCATCTGACAGCAAAATAAAGCTATTTCAAAGGGCTAAAACGCGGGTTTCGGCGGACCGCATAAAAACAATTGAGGAAGTACAGGGACTGGTCACAAATCGCGACCCTCAAAATCATAAAATGGATTTAAATATGAAAAAAGACGAATTCAAACTTTGCTCCGCATTTGTTATCCTCGCACTTTTCTTTGTTTTGGCTTGTGCAAATACACCATATATCGTTGGGAAGTGGAAAGAAATTGGAAAGACGGCTACATTAGAATTTCGGAAAGATGGCACATTCAAGGCTATTGATAATCAGGGAATGGCTGTAAAAGGAAAATATAGGCTGATTGAACCTGGAAATGTAAGGTTTGAGATTTTTCGACAGGGTTCTCCTTCTGAGATTGTTAACGGAACATTTTCTTTACAAGGGGATGTACTGACCTTTACATTTGCGGACGGTAAAGAAATTGAAAAATATAAACGGGAAAAGCAATAGAAAATGAAGCTCCCCGCAGCAAGCTGCGGGGTATCAGAGCGGAATTGCGCCGTAGCCATTCCAACATGAAATGATATAGCGGAATTAACCCGCCTTCGCTCTGATGAGCTTCCGACTTCGTCAAGACTCCGTCGAGACAGGTCGTGCGGTTCACCTTGCCTTTCATCCCTGCAGCAAGCTGCAGGGTATTCCGGTGAAGGCGAATAAAACATAAGATCACAACTCGGCCAAAAATTGTGTTTATAGCAAGTATATCTGGTACTCACGCTTTTTATATTCTGATTGAAAAACGTTTTCCCAGTTTTAATAAAAGCCGAAATTTTCGGTTAGTAAATAATGCCAAGCTGCGACTGGATAACATTACAAATTATATATTATGTAGATAACAAAAAAACCTTGTTGGATCCATTGGAAATGGAGTAAGTTATGGAAGAATTTACCCATATCGACAAAAAGGGACGGGTTCGGATGGTGGATGTATCGAGTAAAGAACCCTCACTGCGGGTTGCCATGGCCCAGGGGGTTGTTTCCATGAATCAGGAAACACTTGAAAAAATACTCAATCAGACGGCCAAAAAGGGGAATGTTCTTGAGACGGCAAGAATCGCCGGTATCATGGCCGCAAAAAAGACTTGGGATCTTATTCCCATGTGCCATCCGTTAAATATAACCCATATTGCCGTGGAGTTTTTCCCGGATAAAGGGAAAAATTCCATCAGAATCCAAGCGGCGGTTCGCGCTATGGATCAGACCGGAGTTGAAATGGAAGCCCTGACAGCAGTTTCTGTGGCCGGACTGACCCTATATGATATGTGCAAGTCCTATGATCGTGCAATGACCATCTCTGATATATGCCTTCTTGAAAAATCAGGGGGAAAAAGCGGTTTATTTGTGAAAAATGGGGGTTAGTTCCTTGGTTGTAAATTTTGTGCTTTTTGTGGCAAAAAAAATGCTTAACCAATTAAGTGTGTAATGCCTAAAGTGAGCTAAAGTGCCTAAAGTTAAGGAATACTGCCAATTTGTATAAAAGCCGGAGCGTTGCGACTCCTTAACCTTAGCTTACTTCAAACTTTAGTTCACTTGTAACTTTTCCAGTTTATCCGGGTTGGGGTGTAGCGATCAATAATCGAAGAGGTGAGTGATGTCAAAATATACTATCATCGGTATAGTTTTATGGGTCTCCAGTGGAGTGGTACTACTTTTTCAATCCATATCCTCATTAATGGGCACAGAAGAAACAATGGTTTTCAAAAACTTAACTCTTGTTAGTGTTATTGGCCAGGGACACTTTGATTGGATCAACAGTCTGTCTTGGGTCAGCGTTCAAAAAGCAGCGAATTATATTGTTATCATGCCTTTATTCCTCTTGTTGTTTTGTATGGGATTTTTTTTCTTTTTATTGCACATGCTTTTATCGAAACACTAAATGAATCCTTTGGGTATTAAAAGATACATCTCATTTATTTTTTTATCCGTGTTATTATCTCTCCTTTTCGCAGGATGCGCGTTATTTAAAAAAGGACCGCCCAAGGTCAGGGAAACTGGGCTCATACGAATAGATTCGTCAGAATATCCTGAATTTTCTGATGATTTGGTCTATGACGGTCTTGAGCATGGCATTTTGCAAAGCATTTTGTATCTTAATAAAGTCCCGGCTGACAGAAAGTTCAGGTTTGGAGAAGACGTTTTTGATGCCGCCCACATGATAAGATCTATGGAGCACTTTCTGGATGTTATTCAAACCAAACCGTCAATACAGGATCTGAAAAAATATATCCATTCAAACTACCTGGTTTACAAATCTGTGGGCAGCAGCAACCCGGGACAGGTTTTTTTTACCGGATATTACGAACCTTCTTTGGAAGGTAGCCTGGAAAAAAGCACTGAGTACCGGTTCCCCATTTATGCCCGGCCCAGCGATTTGACTACGATTAATCTTTCTTTGTTTCTACCGGAATTTAAGGGAAAAAGAATTACCGGCAGGTACACCCACCAAACGGTTGTGCCCTACTACGACCGTAAGGACATAGAATATAAGGGGGCTCTCCAGGGGAAGACCACAGAAATTGCCTGGCTTAAAGACCGAATTGACCTGTTTTTTTTGCAAATCCAGGGTTCCGGGAAGATTTATCTTAATAATGACGATATCCTTCATGTTCATTATCATGCCACAAACGGCCGACCCTATCGGAGCATCGGCAAACTGCTTATCGACACCGGCAAAATACCTCGCGAGGAAATGTCTATGCAAAAGATTCGTGCTTATTTACACGACCATCCCCAAGAGGTTGATACCGTTTTAAACCATAATCCAAGTTATGTATTTTTTAAAATTGAAAAAGACGGTCCCCTGGGCTACCTGGAGGTCAAATTGACGCCGGGCCGATCCATTGCCTTGGACAGGTCTCTGTTCCCTAAAGCCGGCCTGGCCTTTATCAAAACCCATAAGCCCTTAATAAATGGTGGCGGGAAAATTCATGAATGGTCGGCCTTTTCTCGATTTGTACTGAATCAGGATACCGGCGGGGCAATCAATGGGCCCGGGCGGGCGGATCTGTTCTGGGGTGATGGAACATATTCGGAAATAGCCGCCGGTCACATGCAGCACTACGGAACGCTCTATTTTCTTGTTCTGAAACCGGATCTGCTCCAATAGCTATTATGGCCATTTTCAAAATAAAGTTCAGCTTCAAAGACAATATGTCGCGTCTGAAGTTGAAGTTTCGGGCAAATCCATTTGGGGAGATTTGATCCAGGTGAGTTATTCTTGACTCTTTTTTATAAAACCATTACGTATTGACACCTTATCAGTTTTGACGGTCTCGTAAAAAGTCCAACTTCTGCCTTGTGCTGCATTTCGCAATCATTCAACGTACGATAAGTACGCCTCATGATTGCAAAATTTGCACGCCTTGAATTTGAACTTTTTACGAAACCGTCTAAATCGGACTTTTTACGAGTTCATCAGTTTTGATTAACTTTCTTTCACCATTTAGGAGTTATATATGTTTGGCATCGGCATGCCGGAAATGATATTGATCCTGGCAATCGCACTGATTGTTATTGGACCCAAAAAACTTCCGGATCTCGCAAAATCTTTGGGACGGGCTTTTGCCGAGTTTAAGCGAGCCACATCCGAGTTAAAAGAAACTCTGGAAATCAATGATGAATTAAAGGAGGCTAAATCAACCTTTGATGATATGAGCAAAGAGATTAGGGATGCTATGGATGTAAAGGTCGATGCCAAACCCGAAGATAATAACCTTTCTGCCGATTTTGATAAAAAATAAAATGAAACCGGAAATAAAGATTCGGAAAGTCCATTAAGTGATGGATGAACAAGAAAAAATCCCTTTTACCACACACCTAGAAGAGCTCAGAAAACGTCTAATTGTCTGTTTCATAGCCGTGGGTGTTGGTTTTGTTTTGTCATACTTCTTTAAAGAAAAACTGTTTCAAATTTTAACTCGTCCCCTGATAAGCGTCATGCAAACCGGCGATAAGCTTATTTTCACCGGTCTTCCCGAAGCGTTCTTTACTTACTTGAAAGTGGCATTTCTTTCCGGCATCATTCTGGCCGCTCCGGTAATTTTTTATGAGTTCTGGATGTTTGTCGCCCCCGGACTCTATGATAAAGAAAAACGGCTCATGGTTCCCGTAGTGGTTTTATCCACGGTTTTCTTTGTTGGCGGTTCATTTTTCGGATATTTTATTGTATTTCCATTCGGATTTAAGTTTTTCTTAGGATTTGCCTCTGAAATAATACGTCCCCTTCCCTCCATGCGTGAGTATTTGGGTTTTGCCTCAAAATTGTTACTGGCCTTTGGACTTGTTTTTGAACTTCCGTTGATTATCACCTTTCTTGCCAGACTAGGGATAGTCTCCGTAAGCTTTTTAAAGAAAAACAGAAAATATGCGCTGTTGTTATTCTTTATCGGTGCAGCCATCTTAACCCCTCCGGATGTTGTGACGCAGATCATGATGGCGTTGCCCTTAATATTGCTTTATGAAATAAGCATTATCGGTGCCAGAATTTTCGGAAAAAAGAATTTTGTAGAGGATAATAATAACGATAAAAAATAGAAAAATAAAATAATACCATTTCAATCCTGCTGCAAAAAACAAAAAAGAATTTTTTTTAAAGATTTTTTTTATCTCAGGGCAAATATATTTGATTTTTATTCAGCGTAGCGACGGGGTGTTTCTCTTGGAAACCGACTGATTGTTTGAAGGGCTTTAGCACGCGTTAGTCCGAGCCGTATAAAATGATGACTTAAAAATCTATGAGATAACTTAGCGACGAATTGTTCTTAAAAACTTTGGCGCGGCTCGGGCTTACGGGTGCTTAAGCACAAGTTTCAGTCGGTTGGAAAGAGATACACCCCGTCGCGGAGCGTTTTCCCTGTATTGGGATTCAAATGCGTTTGTCCCGCTTTTTATCGTTGACAGAGTTGCATCTGCTTGATAGATAGTTCTTCGTCTATTCATTTAATTTATAAATTTAAAGGAGGGTAAAGGTGTTTATGAATAAAAGGTATCTTGTAACATCGGTAGTTGCTGTCATTGCTACACTGTTGGTCGTGGCCGGAATTTATGCCGGAACCCAAGTAAAAGATGAAATCAAAATGGAAAACAAGGCCTATACCAAACATACCAAGTCCATAGTAACATTTTCCCACCTCAAGCACACAAAGGAATACGTGGAACAAAATCCTGACCTTTATAAAGCCGGTTGCGGAGAGTGTCATCACGACAAGGACAATAAACCGCTGACCAATCTCAAAGAGGGCGACGATGTAAAGAACTGCATCGAATGCCATAAAAAACCCGGAAATATGACAGGAAAAGAAGCAAAGGGGCTGTCAAAGGAACAAAAACGAGAATACCACGCCAATGCTATTCATGACAATTGCAAAGGCTGTCACAAAAAATTCAACAAAAGCAAGAAGTTAAAATCAAAAGATGCGGGCGCGGCACCTACAACGTGCAAACAGTGCCATCCTCAGAAGAAGAAATAAATATTCAGTTCATCAATTAAAAGGGCTTGCATTCTTTTTAGAGTGAAAGCCCTTTTTTTATAAAATCGTGCCAGCGATTTTATTTTTGTAGGCAATAGCATTACGAACTATGGCTTTGGCCCAGGAAGGCGTGCCCAGAGCATGTATGTGGGTATAGGTTGCCAGAACGTTTTTATAACAAACGCCGTCACGATGATTAATAAAACCGGCACCTCTTTTCATGTTAAACGCCAGATCGTTATCCGTCCCCCGCCATTTTAAAACCCGCGAATAGTGAAACTCATGCCCTTTAAGTTGGGTGCCGACTTTAAAATACGCATTGGGTTGTTCCACGGTGACCATCGTGTATCCGTGTCCCTGAGGCTTTTTTGAAAATCCAAAGACAACCGGGAGGACACCGGCCATGGGAAATGAATTTTCATCCAGAACCAGTTCTTCTCCCAAATACATCAGACCGCCGCATTCAGCGTATATTGGAAGGCCGTCATTTGCCAAAGACTTTAATTGGTCTCTGAATGTTACGTTCCGGGCCAGTTGTCGGGCATGGGTTTCAGGAAATCCGCCGCCGATGTAAAGGGCATCTATGGAAGGAATCGTATGGCTGTCCAGAGGGCTTATAACAATCGTTTCTGCGCCTGCAGCTTCAAGAGCTTCAATATTTTCCGGATAGTAGAACTGAAAGGCCGAGTCCTTGATGATACCGATTCTTGGCCGTAGTTTCGGGTCGGAATCAAGCAAAGATTCCGCTTTAGCGAGGATGCTTTCTTGAAGAGCGGATGAAACAGGGAGTGGGCCGGCATCACCGGCAAGCTTAGCCAAGGCTTCAAGATCAAGATATTGGGCAGCTATTTGAGATGCTGCTAAAATGGAATCCTTTGCCCAGCCGTGTTCCGGTGTGGGTAAAAGTCCCATGTGCCGCTCAGGAAAACTTTGCCAGTCGAGTTTTGGAACCGCACCGAGTACGGGAATATCACAGTAGTGTTCAATATTTTTTCGGAGGACTTTTTCATGCCTGGGGCCGGCAACACGATTTAAAATAACACCATTAATATTAGTATCAGGATCGAATTTTATACATCCAAGAATGGCTGCAGCCATGGTTCGGGTTGATTTTGTGCAATCGATGCAAAGAATCACCGGCGTTTGCAATAGTTTCGCCAGTTCCGCGGTACTGGTGCTCCCTTGGATATCTATTCCATCGTAAAGGCCCCGGTTTCCCTCTATAACTGAGATATCGCCTTTAATGGAATGTAAGAAAAAGGATTGAAGGATAAGCTCTTTTTGGGTCAGGAAGGTATCGAGATTGTAGCAGGGCCGGCCAGCCGCAAGGGCGAGCCAGCCCGCATCAATGTAATCAGGACCTTTTTTAAAAGGTGTTATCTGTTTGCCGGAAGATTTCCATGCGGCAGTTATTCCGATCGACAGTATGGTTTTACCCGATCCTCCCCGCAGGGCTGCAATTAAAATTCTGGGAAAATCCATATGTTCCTGCTGCAAAGGAGGCTCTTAAATTGAAATATTTTCCGGATCGGTCTTTTTTAATACAAAAAAATATGTTTTAATCTTCATGCTCGCTATGCGCTTGCTTGCCTGTACCTTTAAGCCCGTACATCGAGGTGCTTCCGCTGGACCAGTACTCGAGGACCTCATCTGTTACCATTTGGTTAATCAGCTTTTTGGCTACTCTGGGCTTTTCACCGATTATTTTCGCAAGATCGTTAAAGTAAAATTTGGATTTTGTTTTTAGCTTTTTTGTAAGTCCTTCTACAATTTTCTGTTTAGCTTCTTCGTATTCCATTATTAAGCCCCTTTTTATAATACAGGGGGCACAAGCGTGTACCCCCTGTGGGTGTACTCTACGCTTAGAACTTAAAGTTCGATGTCTGACGCCAGGTAAAATAAGCCGGATCACGGAAATCATCAATGAGATGATGGGTAAACTCAATTTCACACTTTTCAAAAAATCTTTCCCACCCGATTCTTTCCGCCCATTCGCCCAGACGTTCATACTTGTTGGCATCCGCCGCATAGGCTTCTACAATTCTCTTGATAGTATCCGTCATTGTGGGCCAGCGAGGCATTTCGTTGGGAATAAAGGCAACAACAACCTTGGAGAACTTGGGAGCGCTGATCCGGTTGGATACCTTTCCCCCTGCCATGAGCACAATACCGTCGCCCACATCATCTGCCAGCGGCATTGCGGGACACATGGTGTAGCAGTTGCCGCAGAACATACACCTGGGCTCGTTTACGGACACACTTTTTAACTCGGTTCCGTCTTCCAGTTTAATCTTGGCCGGTTTAATGGCTGCGGTTGGGCAGGCAGCGATTGCCAGCGGAATTTCGCACATTTTGTCCATATATTCATGGTCCAGCATGGGCGGCTTTCGATGATATCCCAGAATGGCGATATCCGAGCAATGGACGGCGCCGCACATGTTCAGACAGCAGGCCATTGAGACCTTGAGCTTGGCCGGCAGCCGCATATTGGTGAAATCATCAAAAAGTACATCCAGGGTCGCTTTAACCGTACCGGATGCGTCTGTTGCCGGTGTGTGACAGTGGATCCAGCCCTGGGTATGGACGATGTTGGTAATTCCGGCGCCGCTGCCCCCGACGGGGAATTTGTAACAGCCCCCGGCCTGTTTGCGACTCAAAAGATCCTGCTTTAACGGTTCTACTTTTTCCTTGCTGTCCACCATGAATTCAACGTTGTTGCGAGTGGTGAACCTGAGATGTCCGTCACAATGCTTGTTTGCAATTTCGCAGATCTCACGAATATGTGATACGCTCATGAGACGGCATCCGCCACATCTTACGGTGTAAACTTCGTCTCCGGATTCTGCCACATGGACCAGAACGCCGGGTTCTATAATTTCATGATACAGCCATTTACCCTTGTTTTTCGCGATTACCGGAGGGTAAAATTCGTCAAATTTTCTTGGGCCGATGTCGGTGATTCTGTTTGCCATCGGCTTGTCAGGATTGTAACCTGAAGATATAAATGCCATAATCAATACCCCCTATCTTTGATGGAATTTTCTGAATTCGTTAATATCACGCTCAAATCCGCCCGGAACTTCATCTTCTTTCCAGAAAATATACGGATTGGTGCGCGGTTCCTGGACCATTCGCGGATCGGGTTTAAAACCCGTCACTTCAAGCAGTTTCTGGAAGCCCTGGCGCTTCATGAGTTCGCCAAGTCTTTCGCGGTTTTTTCCTTCTTCCATCCACCAGTCCCAGATGGGCTCGATGACGGTTTCTTTGATTTCATCGTAAGGTTCTTCCACCTTTATAAACGGAACAATAAGAGATCCCATTTGTGCGCCGTCAAGAATCGGGGCCTTTGCTCCGGCAAAAATAGAACACCCAGTGTCATCACCGATTCTCAATGCTCTGGGCATGGCGTTGATGCAGTGCATGCATCTTGTACACTCAGGAGTGTTAATCTCCAGCTTACCATCTTCATACTTCATGCAGCCGGTGGGACAAAGATCGATCACCTCTTTCTTGATGTCAAACGGTCCCCAGTCACGTCCGGCATGAGCGCCGCCGTTGGGAGGAATTTCACCGCCCACATAAGCCTTAACCGCTTCCTGATCTATTTTGATATCATCACGCCAGGTACCGACAAACGCCAGGTCCGCCCGTGCGATTGATGCAACGCAGCAGTTGGGGCACCCGTCGAATTTAAATTTAAACTTATAGGGAAATGCCGGCCGATGAAGCTCGTCCTGGTATTCAACAGTGAGATCATGGCAGATCGCCTGGGTGTCAAAGCAAGCCCATTCACAGCGAGCTGCACCCACACAGTCGGAAGGTGTCCTCAGGTTTGACCCGGAACCGCCCAGATCCTGGTTCAGATTATGTCCCAATTCCCAAAAGACCTCTTCAAGCTGAGGAGTTGTGGTGCCCAGGAAGATAATATCTCCTGTTGAGCCATGCATGTTGGTCAGACCGCTTCCCCGTCGCTCCCAAAGATCGCAAATCTCTTCAAGGTATTTAGTGGTATAGAATTTGCCGGCAGGCTGGGACACACGCATGGTGTGAAAATGGGCAACGCCCGGAAACATCTCGGGCTGGTCGCAATACCTGCCGATGACGCCTCCTCCGTAGCCGAATACCCCGACGATGCCGCCATGTTTCCAGTGGGTCCTGCCGTGCTTGTAGGAAAGTTCAAGCACTCCCAAAAGATCGTCACAACAATCCTGAGGAATCTGGTATTCAATGTTTCTTTCATTCTTTTCCCTTGATTCAGCCTCCCGCTTAATATCGGTCACAAAACTCGGCCACGGACCGGTTTCCAGCTGATCCAACAAAGGGGTTTCATGTTTTGCCATATTCATTCCTCCATTCATCTTTAGATTTAACTATCCTTTCGATTAAAATAAAACCCTCTCCTATTGGAGTTTTATCGTTCACCTCCTCTCACAAAATGATTCAGTTTTTTTCTTTACGTTTTTATGAGTTAAGCGTTTAAATAACAACGGCAATTCTCCAAAGAAAAATTATATAAAATTAATCTTTTACCTTGTCAATAAAAAAGCATGGTTTTAACCTGCTAAATAGTTTTTATTATCTGAATTAACTTTAACCCTGAATTTTGATGTTATTACCGACGATCTAAATCCTACAAGCCTGGTATTGAACGAATATACAAGCTGTTATGTATACTTTTTGACGGCATCAATCGCCCATTCATTTAATAATACGGCAATTCTTTAATAGCGCAGTATATCCCGTGGAATAGGCCATAGGTTTCAAGCCGTGCCTTATATTTCATAATTTTGTTTAATTGCACTGAATAAAACCTTTGTGTGCCTTTTTAAATTCTTTTTAATGACCGGAATTTCCGGAGATTGGGGGTTATATGCATTAACCATGGCTTGTGACAAACCAAACAAATCTGATTGACTGCAAGATAGAAGATGATTTCGGAAACAATCGATTAAAGGGCCTGGAATCGATCCAATGGGCGGCTTTAAAGCCAGGCCCTCGAAAAAACCTTTCAAAGTTCCCTCAACAGCAATATCGTCAGACCACACGATTTCACCGACACCGTCCAGCCGGTCAAGGCGCATTCTGATTGCAAGATTTAGAAAAAACACCAGCAATGCTTCCAGTATCAGTTCAGCATCCGGATTTTCATTTCCGCTGTCATTTTCAAACAGGGGGCGATACTGTCTAACAGTGATGAGTTTTAAATCGATCCTGTTGTTCTGACATTTTAAGACAAAATCTCCGGCCGCATGATGCCAGGAGAGTATCTGCTCAAAGGTTTTGACATTGTAGTAACCGGTCAGAATCCTTGCGGCTTGTCGGTAAAGATTTATCGCTTGATCGGTGGTTAGAAAATAGTTGCCGTGCTCATGATCCCAGACAACAATTTTGTATTTTTCATCTGCCGGATCAAGGGAAATGTGGAATTCGTTATATCCTTGGAACCATTCTCCTAAAAACATTCCGATTTTATCACCGGTAATAGAGACACAACCCTGGCCGTAAACTTTGGGCAGAAATGGAAACGGAAAATCTTCATTGAGCTGTTTTAAAAGACCATATTCTCTTTGAACACAATTTTTGCCGGAATTGGAGATTGCTACGTTCAATACAAAGGGTATTGCCGTCCCGTGTAACATGGCTTCAATCCGGGCCGGATGATAAAATTCACCGTGCTTTTCGAGAAAGATATTTATTTCTTGGATTTCTTGGCATGTTACCTCTCGACGCATGTGTTGTGAAACCGCACGAGTAATGATTTCAGATCCGTCTTGTTCCAGAAAATTTCGAATGGCGGTAAAATAGTCTCCATGGCTCACACAAATGCCCGCATCATTGAATTGCTGATGTCTGCTCATGGGAAGGAGGTCAGGCCATATCCGGCTGCCTTTTTGAACAGGATTTTTCTTGTGCGATAAAAAATACTTGAATTGCGATGCGTCAGGCATGGTTTAGGTTTTGGTTATTAAAGAGGCGACACCTTAACCGAATTCTTTGCGAAAAGTTTCGATCTCTTTTAACAGTTCAGGGTCAACCTCATAACCCAGTTCAACCGCTTTATCCGCATGTTTTATTGCCAAATTATATTTCTTCTTTTCGAGATAGACAACGGCCAGATTGTTGTGGGCGATTGCAAAGGCCGGCTCGAGTTCCAAAGCCTTGAGGTTGGTTTCGACACACTCATCAATCAACCCTTTCATTAAGTAAGCATTTGCCAGTGTGGCATACGCCTGCAAGAAGTTGGGGTTCCACCGTATTGCCTTTTGAAGCGACCGGATGGCGTCGTCAATTTCACCTTTTTGAAGATGCACAAATCCGATGTTGCCGTGGCCTTCGAAAAATCCTGCGCGAGACTTGACCGCCTGCTGGTTGTATGCCATACAGCCGTCAAGATCATCCCGGAGCAGGCAGAGTCCTCCGAGTTGCACATATGCTTCAGCCATGTTGGGGCAGCAATGGATAGCGGCAAAAAGCTCTTTTTCAGCCTCATCATATTTTTTTTGGCCCAGGAGAGCGACCGCAAGATTGTAATGGGATACTCCGCAATCCGGATTTCCGGCGATGGCCATCTGCTGGCGAGCGATATATTCTTCAACATTTTTTGCTTTTGTCATGATTTATCCTTTAAATAGATTTTAGTTTTATCATTAACCGGATGTGAAAACCGTTTGATAATTTTATGATTTGAAACATTTTAAATGAGAAAAGGTATGTCAGTCATTATGGGTTGTCAAGAAAAAAACAGGTGGAAACGGGTCACAAGACTATTGACAGGTCATAACCATTATAATATAAGAATCGATCTTAATTGTGTGTTTAAAAAAAGAGGGTTTTTAATAATACTTTGAACTTTATCAACAGGAGGTGCTCATGGCAGATTTTTATATTAATGTTTTTTTGGATGACGAGAAAACAAAAAAGATTGAAGATGCGGGTTTGGCCGACCAGATTACCGAAATAGACGGTAAAAAGGCAATTCAGGTGGACATGACCAAAAAGGAAAAAAAGAAACTCGTTAAAGGCTTTACGGATTTAACCTTCGACGATGCAAAAGCATGTGTTCTTCCCGAAGACGGCGAGAAGACTTTGATGAATATTATTTCGGAAACGCAGACGCTTGACTGTATGAAGGTGGCAATTATAAAGCTTTATAATCCTTTGGCCGGACGGAGTATATCTGGGAGAGGCTCATCGGGCAGATAGTGTTTCCCTGGTATAACGCGCTATAATCGAGACCCTTGAAAACGTTCGATTTTGTTGCCATAATTCGGATTTGAGCAAAAAATCGGAGCAAAAGGAATGTTTTTCAAGGGGCTCGTACCCATCACCTTTTAAAATTCTTTTTTGATTTCCCGCTGTAACATTAAACGATCTTGAGCCGTGCCATCCTTTTTCGAAAAATTTTGGTTTGCCTTATTACGCTGTTTCCAGAGATTACCGAGTTTTCTCTTGACATAACCTCTCACTTTATTTACCTTTTCCGTATACACCGTTATGGAATATACGAGGTGATTACTGGCAACAACACTTTCTTCTAAAAGGGGGAATTTATGCTTGCAGGATGTTTTACGGCAATTGTTACACCGTTTAAAAATGGTACCGTTGACTATGAAGGTCTTGGAAAGCTGTCGGAATTCCAGATAGAAAACGGAATAACCGGAATACTGGCTGTGGGGACTACCGGGGAAAGCCCTGTTTTAAGCTGGGATGAACATAACCGGGTTATTGAGATGGTTGCGGAAAAATCAAAAGATAAATGTATTTGTATTGCAGGTGCAGGGAGTAATAACACAAAAGAGTCGCTGGATGGAACAAAGCATGCGGTTGCTGTAGGTGCGGATGCGGTTTTGCTGGTAGATCCTTACTATAACGGGCCCAGTTCCCTTGAAATACGCCGGGAATACATCGCCCCTGTTGCCGAAGCAGCTCCTGATATTGAGATTATTCCTTATGTGATCCCCGGGAGAACCGGTGCGCAACTTTTACCCGAGGACCTTGCCATCCTTAACCAGACCTATAAAAATGTCAATACGGTCAAAGAAGCTACGGCTAATCTAGAAAATATGCGCCGCACAAGAAAGTGCTGCGGGCCTGACTTTACCATATTCTCCGGTGATGACGGGATGACCTTTGAAATGATGCTCGATCCTCAGATCAAGGCGTCCGGCGTTATTTCGGTTGCGTCAAATGTTGCTCCCGGTCCCATCACTGAAATGGTTCGACTGCTCGAACAGGGTGAAGAGCAAGACGCCCAAAAGCTGTTGACCGCGCTCGAACCCCTTTTTGGCCTGGTTACGGTTAAGACCATGGAAAAGACACCTTACGGAGAGGTGGTATGCCGGGCCAGAAACCCGCTGGGCTTCAAAACGTTGATGTCGATTCTGGGAATGCCCTCGGGTGGATGCAGACAACCTCTTGGGAAAATGACGCGAAACGGACTTGAAACGGTTCTTTCTGCCGCGCGCAAAGTACAATCCGACAATCCCGAGATATTAAAACCGGTCGCCGAATTTTTCAATGTGGATATTGAACAGCGTTTGAACAATCCTTCAAGCTGGGACGGCCTTTTTTACGAGGAATATTGATATAACATACATGAGTCTGTTGATTAATGAGGATTTTCGTTCAAGATCAAGGCATGCGAAAAAAATAACCACAGGCATATATTCGATATTCCGAGGATTATTTTTTGAGCATAACGCAGAGATTGTGTGAAAAGACCATTAATCAACAGACTCATACATGTGAACCCGGATACCGGCATGTTAACCCTTCGGCATCCGGGACCACAGTTTTTTCCCTCAATCATTCGCACTTTCCTTGACCTTAGAACTTCCTTCTTTATAAAGAATGTCTTTTAACCATTTAAGACCAAATTTTAGCAGGGCTATTTCATCTTCCCTGATCTTTTCAACGGTTGCATTGTCAACAGTGTACCGCTTCAAAAATGAGCTTTCAAAAACAAATTGTTTGAACTTATCAATATTGTAACTGACTAAAAAAAACATCTTCTTGCTTTCTTCAACAAGTTTGAGATTCGGAGGAAAAGATCTTTTTCTCACCACAAGATCGGTCCAGCCGGCATTAATTTCATCATGGATATCAACGCCCTGATCTTTCCGCCACTCACGAACCGTCCATTCCTTTTTCTCTTCAAAACCCAGGCAGTGGGGTTCATTCACAAAAAAATAGAATCCCTCATCATCAACACCCTCCCTGTGACTCAGCGAAGCAACGCCAAGGGGATAATAACGGCACGTCGTGGGTCTGTCTTCATAGATTATACACCCGTTATCGGTTACAAATGGGCATGATTTTAAATCATCGTCCATCATTCTCAGAGTAACCATGGGAAGATCTGTCTTTTCCAAAAGACGGGGAATCGTGTACATTGCCAGAAATTCATCTGAAGAAAGCTGCAAACGGTTTTTAAGCCTGATAATGTCATAAGGCGTCAGTGCGATATTAATATCTCTACAGCACTTGGTAAAACATTTTATCCCTTTATGACATTTAAACTTAAATTTACTATCCAAGCTAAGCCTTACCGGTTTGATATCGGCCATTCTCTCTGATAGGGTCATATTGATTTTCCTTTCCATTTTGTATTGATAAACTTAAATCTCAGACTCTAATATCCAAAGCGCACAATGTCAACCTGTGAGAAAAATACAGGCTTTTGTTCAGCGAAACAATCATGACAAAAATTTTGGTCTTGATTTCAATGGTAAAGATGCTATAGATTTTGAATCAAATTTTAGTAACTTCTCAATAAATTATTGGGCCGGGTCAATATCATCATTTAATTCTCCAGAACTTTTTGAGAAGTTACGAGTTTTATTTTTAATATAATATTAATCTTGGAGGTTTTGGATGGACAAACTGACCGGTTCTGAATTTACACTGGGACGACGTTTTGTAGGGCGTCTTCCTCATGGCAAAGATTTGATTACATCTATCGAAGATTTTTGTAAAGCGTCGTCAATACAGATGGCTACATTTTCCGTTATTGGTGCGGTTTCTTTTGCAACCCTGGGGGCATATGATCAAAAACAACAGGTTTATGCGACATTCACCCAAGAAGAACCGCTTGAAATAGTAAGTTGCACCGGCAATGTCTCATTGTTGGATCAAGACTCGATCGTACATGCTCATATTATTCTGGGAAATCTGGAAGGAAAAACCATAGGCGGACATGTTTTTTCAGAAACCAAAATTTATGCCGCAGAAATTGATCTTCAGGAATTAACCGGCAAACCTCTAAAGAGGGCTCACGACCATACGACAGGACTTATGCTTTGGACACTATCGGACTGAAATTTTAAATTCTTTGAGGAGGCAGAAATGCAACTGACTGTTAAAAAAGCGGATCAACTAAAAGCAAAACCCGAGGATTCCAAACTTGGTTTCGGCAGTATTTTTACGGATCACATGTTTAACATGGATTACAATCCGAAAGAGGGGTGGCATAACCCACGTATAGAGCCCTACGCAGCCATAAATATGGATCCTGCTACCATGGTGCTTCATTATGGCCAAGGCGTTTTCGAAGGACTCAAGGCTTTCCGGACGGATTCAGGAGATATTCAGCTTTTCCGGCCCAGTGATAATTTCAAACGGTTGAACAACTCTTCGCGTCTCCTCTGCATCCCGGAGATTGACGAGGCTTTTGCCCTGGATGCCCTTAAACAGTTGCTGGTCATTGAAAAAGACTGGGTGCCGTCTACTCCGGGAACTTCCCTTTACATACGCCCCACCATAATCGCCACGGATCCCTTTTTAGGTGTTCGCGCTTCTCATACCTACCGTTATTTTATTATTCTTTCTCCGGTGGGCGCTTATTATGCCGAAGGCTTTAATCCTGTTAAGATATGGGTAACCCGCAATCATGTTCGGGCGGTACGGGGCGGAGTGGGTGAAGCCAAAACTCCGGGCAATTATGCAGCAAGTCTGTATGCCGGCGAACAGGCCCATCAACAGGGTTATACTCAGGTATTGTGGCTTGATGGTATTGAACAGCAATACATTGAAGAAGTTGGGGCCATGAATATATTTTTTGTCATAAACGGCGAACTTGTCACACCCATGTTATCCGGAAGTATCCTTCCCGGCATTACCAGAAAAACGGTGATTACCCTTGCAAAACAATGGGATATCAAAGTTGCAGAACGAAAAATCAGCATCAATGAAGTGTTGGATACCCATAGAGCGGGAAAACTCGAAGAAATATTCGGATCCGGAACCGCTGCGGTGATTTCTCCTGTTGGAGAAATCAAATACGGCGACACCGTAATAACCGTGGGTAACGGCAAGGTCGGCCCCATGGCTAACAAGTTCTACAAAACCATCACTGATATTCAATACGGCAACATTAAAGATCCCGAAGGATGGATAGAAAGGTTATAAATAAAACCCAATATGCCGGCAAATTCAGACAAAACCAAATATCTTCCGTCCTTTATTTCAAAGATGGAACGTGCGAAATTCCCCCCTTTGGTTATTGATACGTTTACGTATTATTATAAAAAGCTGGTTTCCGGGGCAACCGGCCTTATCTCTGATAAAGACATAAAACCCATTTCTGCGGATGAAATTGAAGATGCAACCCGTATTAAAGAATATACCGAATCCGGGCGAAAAGCATTACGCCATGCGGTTATCATCAAACTGAACGGCGGTCTGGGTACCAGCATGGGCCTTACCAAAGCCAAATCTCTTTTAAAGGTAAAAAACAAAAAAACATTTCTTGAAATAATAGTAAAGCAGGCGGAAAGGTGCCGGGTAAAGCTGGCGCTTATGAACAGTTTCAGCACACATGAAGACACAATTGACGCTCTGTCAATGATCAAGCCGTCAGATTCCCCACTTTTATTTATTCAAAATAAGTTCCCAAAAATCCTGCAAGAAGATCTTGCCCCTGCGACCTGGCCCGATAATGTGGACCTGGAATGGAATCCCCCGGGACACGGTGATATATACTCGGCAATTTATACATCCGGCGTGTTACATAGCCTTCTGAACAAAGGTATAGAGTATGCCTTTATTTCCAACTCGGATAACCTGGGTGCTACCATGGATGAAGCGCTCCTGGGGTATTTTTGCAAGAACAGACTCCCTTTTATGATGGAGGTGGTTCCGAGAACACCGTCAGACGTAAAAGGCGGACATATTGCCAGACATATAAACGGCCGTCTGATTTTGCGTGAGTCTGCCCAGTGCCCGCAAGATGAAATGGATGCGTTCAAAGATATAAAACGTTACCGGTTTTTTAACACAAATAACATATGGTTAAATCTTAAAGCTCTTGAAGCGCTTATTAAAAAACACCATACCATAAACCTTCCCATAATCAAAAACCAGAAAACGCTTGATCCGAGAGATAAAAACACTCCAAAAGTATTTCAGGTCGAAACAGCCATGGGAGCCGCCATCTCTCTTTTTGAAGGTGCGGCTGCAATACGGGTTCCCACATCCCGTTTTTTTCCTGTAAAAAAATGTAACGATCTTCTGGTCATAAGATCCGACCGTTTTGTTTTTTCAAAAAACGACCATCTGATTTTAAATCCCCAGATAGGATCACGGACCATAACCATAGCCCTTGATCCGAAATATTACGGCAAGATAGATCTTTTTGATGAAAGATTTGCTGAAGGAATTCCATCCCTGATTGATTGTGAATCTCTCGCTATTCAGGGGGATGTACGTTTTGAAAAAAACGTGACCCTAAAGGGGAAAGTTGTAATAAAAAACAACGGCAAATCACAGATGGTTATAAAACAAGGATCCGTAATAGATGAGTCTGTTGATTAATGGTCTTTTCGCACAATCTCTGCGTTACGCTCAAAAAATAATCCTCGGAATATCAAATATATGCCTGTGGTTATTTTTTTCGCATGCCTTGATCTTGAACGAAAATCCTCATTAATCAACAGACTCATGGATAAAAATGTGAACTCAATTTAATTCCCAAAATATTTTTATTTAGAGGCGCTAGCCGAGCGGCTACTGCTTTTTCAAAATAGAATAATATTCCATAACTTTTTCTACATAATTTTCCGTTTCCTCAAAGGGAGGGATTCGTTTGTAACGATCAACCGTATTGGGGCCGGCATTATAGGCGGCCAGTGCCATGGGCAGTTTTCCGTTAAAGCGTCCAATGAGCTGTTTTAAATAACGCGTACCTCCCATTATATTTTCCAACGGATCAAAGGGGTCTTTTATATTCAGAGCCCTGATATTTTCAGGCATAATTTGCATAAGACCTTTTGCACCGGCACTTGAAATCGCCCGGGGATTAAAATCCGACTCGGTTTTAATCAACGCTTTGAGCAGTGAAAATGAAACCCCATGCTTTTTAGAGGCTTCTATTATCAGGTCATCATACCGGTCGGTGACGCCTGAATTCAAAGACATGGACGGCTTTTCCCTGATATAGACTTTATAATTGGATGACGTGGGCACGTTGGTAAAATGAAGTACCCCTCCGCTGTCGATATAGAGATATATATCAGCATAAACAGGGGCGGCAACTGTAAATACGACGAAACCCGAACAAAAAATTACTATAATAAAAAGTTTGATAATATAACGGGTCATAATTTGATAATATATGAATTTCCTCAAATATTTTTCTGCTCAACTATTTGGTGACATCTCCAATAAAATCTTTTTTACCGCATTTCCATCTGCCGTTGCTCCGAAATGCTTCATAATTAAACCCATAGCCTGCATTTTGTTTTTAAATTCAGAAAAATCGACATTTTGTTCAATCCAATGGGTAATTTCCCCTTGGGTTGCCATTTTCGGCAAATAATTTTCAATGACTCTAATATATATAGAATCGGTATCATCACCTTTTTTTTCAAGCATTTCTTTTTCTGATTTTATTAATTTTTTCAGAATCTTTACAACCTCATCATCTGAAAGCTCTTTTTTATCTAGTCTCCCAAACTCTCCCAGGATCACACGAAGCGTATCTTTTTTCTCTTCATCCTTTGCTTTTATGGCAGTAGTTAAATCACTTTTTATTTGTTTTTGAAGATTCATTTTTCACCTTTTAACAGCGTTTAATTAAACCTCTCGGAATTTCTACAACTTTTAGAATTCACAGGTCTTTTAATGGCAACCTGTTTGTGCCGCCGGAGCCCCTGAGATCAGAGTTGAGTTGCTCACATACCAGGAGATCGGTTGGAAATGCCATTCCTTCCGGCAGATCATCCCGGGGGAAAAACTTAGCTTCACTGGCATCGGAACCGGCTTCAAGTTTGCCCCCCGTACATGTCCCCAAAAACCATATCCCCACGGTTTGATTTTCCAAGTCATGAAAATTAGAATGAACCGCAAAAACAGGCCCAACCTCAACATCGAGTCCGGTTTCTTCTTTGAACTCACGCTTGGCCGCTACCCGAATGTCTTCATCGTATTCTACATGTCCGCAGGGGATGCACCACAACCCCTCATAAGATCCGTTTCTTTTTACCAGGAGCAATTCATCATTCTTTAATAAAACAACCGCTACCCCGACCGTTGGATTTCTATAATGAGTCCATCCACACGGATCACAGTACAATCTTTTTTTATTACCGATCCCCCTTGCCTGTAATTGACGTCCGCAAAATGGACAGAATTTGAACTTCATATTTTCGCCCTTGAATTTTGCTTTACCCTGATTTTTTCGTACCCTGAGGACACCCCCCACCCCTCAGTTAGTGTCCATTCAGAAATGGTAGATTTTGGTTTCCGGCAAGGCCCGAGCGATTTTTCAACCGCAGGAATAGCGCGCTATTTCGAGGATTGAAAACGAGCGAGAACGCCGCCGGGGGCCGAAAGATGCCATTTCTGGATGGACACGAGTTAATGATACCATGCCCCCCGTTCAACTTTTTCCCTGTATTTTTTTAACACATACCGCTTTGGGAACGCTTTATTAGATAAATAACCGAGCACACTATCTATAAAAAAATCATATACTTCTTCAAATACGGTTTGTTTTTCGCTGTCAGCCACAAAAATTCGTTCCCTTTTTAGTTCGAACAACACTTTTTCTCCGAGCACCTTTTTGATTTCATCCACGCTTTCCATGGATTTTTCTCCGTCATTGATCGATACTTCAGTAACCGGTATCTCCATTCGAATAATCAATGATATCAACCATCTGTCTCCAGCCAGCTGTCTTGAACCATCATAGAAATTCAGCTGCATACCGTTGGTTAGATCCATGGTTTTTATGAGTTTCTCTTCCATATAAAATCCTTATTTTTGCACATTAAACGCATAAAAATTATTAAGATACCCTCTATCAAGTCTTGTTTTTTTTTGCACTAGTTTTGTTTATATTTTTAAATGTAACATTTCAATAAACTATGGAGCCGCGTCAATAGGATCATTTAATACAACAGAATTTATTGAGATGTTATTTTTATAATTGTCACCCAACCGTTTTTATTGCTATAATAACGTTACAAAAAAACCTCGTTTTAAACATTTTAAAAAATACCGGGAAAAATCATATGAAATATTTACCCATTGATAACAGACTCTTTATTGAGAACAGAAAAAAATTTGCCGCGAAACTCAAACCCAATTCCATTGCTGTTTTGAATTCTAATGACATCATACCCACCAGCGCAGACGGCGTAAGGTCCTTTATTCAAAATACGGATATTTTTTATTTGAGCGGGATCGATCAGGAAGAGAGCATTCTGGTGATTTTTCCGGATGCCGGTGAAGAAAAACATAAAGAAATCCTGTTTGTTAAAGAAACCAATGAAAAAATTATAATTTGGGAAGGACGCAAATACTCCAAAGAAGAAGCCACGGCGGTATCCGGGATTAAAACCGTTTACTGGACCGGGGAATTTGAAACAATTTTCAGACCTCTGGTTCTTGAGGCTGAGCGGATTTACTTGAACACAAACGAGCACCCGCGGGCGGATGTTACCGTGGAGACAAGAGATGATCGCTTTTTAAAAAAATGCAAAAGATTATATCCACTTCATAAATACAAAAGACTGGCTCCGATAATGCATGATCTTCGGGCCGTTAAATCCCATATTGAAATTGAACTTATTAAACAAGCCTGTAGGATTACTGGAAATACATTTCACAGGTTACTCGCCTTTATACGCCCGGGTGTGTGGGAATTTGAGATTGAAGCTGAAATTTACCATGAATTTTTAGCCAATCGATCCCGGGGACCGGCCTATACATCGATTATTGCTTCAGGCCCCAATACCTGCATTCTGCATTATATCCAAAACAACCGGCAGTGCGAAGATGGCGATTTATTGCTCATGGATTTTGGTGCGGAATATGCCAACTATTCATCAGACGTAACACGTACGATCCCGGTAAACGGTAAATTCACCGAGCGGCAAAAACAAGTGTACCAAGCGGTGTTACGTGTCCAAAAGGAAGCCATTCACATACTCAAACCGGGAAATACTCTTGAAGAATACCATAAAGAGGTTGGACAACTCATGGAAAACGAGTTGATCGGTCTGGGCTTGCTTGATTCCGAAAAAGTAAAAAACCAAAACCAGGATTCCCCGCTCTATAAAGAATATTTTATGCACGGCGCATCGCATCATCTGGGCTTGGATGTTCATGATTTGGGCAATAAATACCGGAAATTTGAAGAAGGCATGGTGTTTACATGCGAGCCGGGTATTTATATCAAAGAAGAAAGTATCGGCATTCGACTTGAAAACGACATTCTGTTGTCAAAAGAAGGCCCTGTGGATCTCACTGGAAATATTGCCATTGAAACAGAAGAGATTGAAGATTTGATGAATGCATAAAAAGCACCTTCATTATCGACAACCTAAGTTCATTTAGTTTTCTTTTCCATCATTGATTTTTAAGTCATCTGATCCACAATCGTTCGGCGGGGCGTCGCTATTCAAAACACCCACTTCCGGCAGGATATCACAAAAGACAAGGCCATAAATATCCCATATGGTTACAAAAAGCGCAGCGATAATCGGGCCGATGATAAAGCCTATCACGCCGAAAAAGGCGATTCCGCCCAGGGTACCAAAAAAAATCAAGAGTTCGTGCATCTTCGTGTCTTTGCCCACCAGACGGGGACGCAACAAATTATCGATGCTTCCAACCACCAGACCGCAAAAGAGTGCTAAACCGGCCGCTTTAAAATAATCACCGGCTGCTGCCAGAATAATCGCTGCAGGCCCCCAAATCAGCATCGTCCCAATGCCCGGAATAATGGACAGCACGGTCATGAGGGCACTCCAGAAAACGGCACTTGGAATACCTAAAACAGCAAAGGCGACTCCGGCAAGACCGCCCTGTAGTATACCGATAACTGCGGTACCTTTTAAGGTGGCGCGGGTTACGGAGGTAAATTTATCCAGTATTTGCTGCTCTTCACGATCTTCAAGCGGTAGATAATAGAGGATTTTGTGCAGCAGCTTTTGACCGTCTATTAAAAAAAAGAACATCGAGTACAAAAGGACAAAAAGCATAAACAAGAAATTGACGGTTACTTTGGTCAGAGATTGAAGGTGATTAATCAAAAAACCGCTCAACAGGCTTACCATCTCACCGGCCTTGCGTAATATTAGCTCATGGTAGGGTTTGATCTGATCATAAAAGGGAATCGATTCCAATAGGTTGGAAAATGCTGCAGGTTCAGACAGCTGCTTTTGGACCCACGGTGTTATGGACTGGCCCACCTTGATGGCCTGGGCCACGACAATACCGAGTAAAACGATCAAAGGCAATAAAACGACTAAAAGGATTAAAAGAAGGGTAACCAGAGAGGCAAGATTTTGCCGTCCTTTGAAACGCCCCTCAAACCAGCAATATAACGGATGTGCTAAGGCTGAAAAAAGACCGGCCAGAAAAATCGCCATTAAAAAATGGCGAATCATCGAAAAAAAAAGTGCAGATATAAAGAAAAGCAGGAGCAAAAGAACGGACTTGTTTAAAATATCACGTTTCATGTCATGTGAAGTTATTTTTGAGTGAGTCCTAAAAAGAACCCTCAATTGAGAAATGACGGTCTCGTAAAAAGCCCAACTTCTGCGTTGTGCTGCATTTCGCAATCATTCAACGTACGATAAGTACGCCTCATGATTGCAAAATTTGCACGCCTTGAATTTGAACTTTTTACGAAACCGTCTAAATCGGACTTTTTACGAGTTCATAAAGAAATAGGGTTACTGCTTTTTGGGCCGTGATATTAATATGGGACTTTTTTCGAGAATTCTTTTTTTTGCTTCATCCTGGGTAATCACCTGTCCATCATGGTTAATAAGTGTGTTGTCGTCGATAACGAGAAGTCCCAAATTCGTCATGACATCCCGTTTGTATTCATACCGGCATTTCATTTTTTCCAATTTAAATTTCATGAAGAGCCAGACAAATCCGAAAACGGCAGCAACAGCCAAAACCACCCCCAAAATAATAAAACCATACTGAATGGCTTTTCCCCCTATTTCTCTTGATAATACGATAAACGTGTCCAATTTAGAAAAAATAATTGTACCAATGCACAGTAACAGCAGGCCCAAAAGAAAGGGCGCCTGACGGATGCAACTTATAAACAGGTTAAAGTTGTTCAAATATTTGTTTTTCTCAGAACCGTTTTCGGTTAATATGATACGATCGGATTGGGGATTAGGATTACCGAAGATAAATAGATTAAAAGCAGTTACAAAAACACCCAAAAGAAATGTTATGGCAATGGGTATCAAGAAAGATGCAAGGAAATAATATTTCCAGGGAAAGGGAATATTAATCGGTTTAAGTTGCAAAAGGAAACAAAGAAGAAAAATTATGATTTCAAGAAAAAAAATCAACCCTATGTAGAATTTTACAAATCGTTTTAATTCAATATTGTCAAAAAGAGTGGCTACGCCGATAGATTCATTTTTATCTGGTTCAGACATGTACTCCTCCGGTATCATTGGGTCTCATTTTATAGATGTAAAATTATTTAATAACAAAAAATTAAAAAGACAGCAATAAGATAACAAGAAAAAGGGTAACTTCTCAATAAGTTCTGATGTATGAAATGGTGATATTGAACCGAATCCATAATTTATTGAGATGTTACCCGGGAGGTTTTATATTGTGACTGATTTACTTATATGGTCTCGTTTCATTTTGCTGGCAATCAGTGCGTTGGTGTTGATCTTTGTTTTGATAAAATTAAAAGCAAATAAAAGCACAGGAGTCGAACAGGCGGTCCGCGAGGAACTGCGTTTGGGTCGAGAAGAATCAGCGGCGGCCGCGAAAAATTTTAGAGAAGAAGTCTCTGCGGGTCAAAAGCTGTCCATGGATACAATGGTCAGGACTATTGCTGAAATGGGCAAATCACAAAACCATCAACTCGAATTAATCGCCAGGCGAATCCAGGAGCTGACGGAATCGAACCGGGGGGAAATCGAAAAATTGCGAAGCACAATTGACACACAATTAAAGCATCTTCAGGAGAGTAATGAGAAAAAACTCGATCAAATGCGTGAGACGGTCGACGAGAAACTGCAAAGTACGCTTGAAAAACGGCTCGGCCAATCTTTCAAACTTGTCAGCGATCGCCTTGAGGCTGTCCAGCACGGCCTTGGAGAGATGCAGAATCTGGCAACAGGGGTCGGTGACCTTAAAAAGGTACTCACCAACGTTAAAACGAGGGGGACCTGGGGAGAAGTCCAACTGGGCGCAATTTTAGAGCAGATTTTAACCCCGGATCAATACGACAAAAACGTTCGTACCCGGAGTGATTCTCAGGAAAGCGTTGAGTACGCCATTCGGCTTCCCGGTCAAGACGACGCGCCGGAATCTTGCGTCTGGATGCCCATTGACTCAAAGTTTCCTCAGGAGGACTATCTCAGGCTTGTGGAGGCTGCCGATACTGCTGACGGGGATTCTGTGCAAAAAGCGACTGGGGCACTCCTTCGTTCGGTTTACAGCTCTGCAAAAGAAATTCGGGATAAGTATCTCAACCCGCCGGCAACCACAGACTTTGCGATTATGTTTCTGCCCACGGAGGGACTCTACGCGGAAGTCCTGCGCCAACCGGGCCAGGTCGAAAAGATTCAGCAGGATTACCGTATTGTTGTTGCCGGGCCAACCACGCTTTCGGCAATCCTGAGCAGTTTGCGCATAGGCTTTCGTACATTGGCCATTGAGAAGCGATCGAGTGAGGTTTGGAAAATCCTTGCAGCAGTCAAGACGGAATTTGGGAAATTCGGCCATGTTCTAACAACGGTAAAAAGGCAGTTAAATACGGCCTCTAATACCATTGAGCAGACCGGAGTACGAACTCGATCAATGGAACGGAAACTGCGCGCTGTGGAGGAACTGTCTTCAGAAGAAACCACTAAGATCCTAAACTTACCTGATTCCGGATCCGGGATAGAATAGTTTCTTAATTGTAAATTTTGTGCATTTTGTGGCAAAACTTTTTTCATTGCCACTAAGACACAAAGGCACGAAGAAATATTAATGAATTTATGTCTCGGAAATTATATAATTTTATGAAATTACAGATTTTTTAATGGAGCCTGTTTATACCATCATCCATCATTCCAATTGGGGCGAAGCCCCTAAGTTCATCCTTTGTGTTTTTGTGCCTTTGTGGCAGGATTCTTTTGGTTTAGGTTTGTTTAGATTAGGATATTGATAAAATTCTGTTGGACAATCATCCAGACAAAGATTTATGAATTAAGACTATCAAAGGCACAACAACACTCAAAATGAACAACAGTCCTTCATATGAAATCCAGGCTTCATATGAGGTCTTCCCACTTTTACGTGCGTTGACATACTCAGCCAAAAAACCCAACCCCATCACCAGCCAGAGTGTCAATACCGCAACTACTATTGTCGGTGTGTTCATATCTCACTAAATCGAACTTTTTACGAGTTCATCAATCCTAAAGGCGCCTTAAACTCTAACGACAAACCCAACGCGTTTAAATATGGTGATTTTACAAATTATAAAATATACTATAATAGTGTAAGATATTCAAGTGCGTTTTGGATTGCTGTCAGGGCAAACGCATTTGAAACCCTATACAGTGAGAACGCTCCACGACGGCGTGTATCTCTTTCCAACCGACTGAAACTTGTGCTTAAGCACCCGTAAGCCCGAGCCGTGCCAGAGTCATTAAGAATAATTCGTCGCTAAATTATCTCGTTGATTTTTTAGGTCATAATTTCATTCGGCTCGGCCAAACGCGTGCTAAAGCCCTTCAAACAGTCAGTCGATTTCCAAGAGAAACACGCCATCGCTACGCTGCACCGAAATCAAATGCGTTTACCCTGGGATTGCCGTTTAATTTGAGATTTACAAAGAAAAACTCTTTAAAAACAAGCCGGGTATGATGACCGTTCAAAAAAGATTACCCCATGTTGAAATCTATCCGAAAATAAGGTAACCTAAATTAAAGAGGAAAATCCCTGACGCCTCTATTTGCCTAATCAGAAAGAAGGCAGAAAATGATACCGGTTAATTTAACGTCTCGGAAATTATATAACTTATCGAAATTAAATGTTTTTTAATGGCAACCTATTTATGCGGTCAGAATGGAATTCTGGAATGCTGGAATGCTGGAATATTGAGGATAAGAGCGAAAACAAACCATTTTAATTGTAAAAAGCTCCTTCAAACCCATCATTCCATTACTCTATCATTTTTACCCCGTGAAATTTGTATTCTATTTCACCGGGGCCACTATTCCAATTGGGCCTGCCCGCTCGTGCCTTGCAATGGCAGGCGGGGCCAAGCCCCTAAGTCCGGTTCTTCCCATCTTTTTCGTGTGCCGCCTGAAAAACAGAGCGATGAAATGTTTAACAGCTTTGTTGAGGATGAAACCCAGGATAGAGAATCGGACCGGGAGGAATACATCTTTTGCCGCCAATGCCGTAACAGGATAACCAGTCCTGCCGAGCGAATAGAAGTTCAGGGATCTCACCGGCATACTTTTGCTAACCCCCATGGAATAGTTTTTGAAATTGGATGTTTTGGAACCGTTAAGGGATGTGGCCATGCGGGCCCGGCCTCAACGGATTTTAGCTGGTTTCCGGGTTTTAGCTGGAGAATTGCCGTTTGCATCCAGTGCCTTACACATCTGGGATGGCTTTTTGCTTCGCCGGACAGGGGTAGTTTTCACGGGCTGATCCTGGATCGTCTGTTAACCCAATAGCCCCGTCTGGAAATTTATAGAATTTGTCGAAATCGCAAGTATTTTAATGACAGCCAATTTGTGCCATGGGGTTCATCATGGGAGGTAAAAGGGATAAAAGGCGCCCAGGCCACAGCACTGGCGGTGCTCCTTGCCCGTTCCGGCAAAAGTAAAGCAACCATCAAGCAGGAAATAAGCGATCTATTTGCTTACAATCTCAATCGAACCCTGGACGAAATAAGGCCTGATTATGGCTTTGATATATCCTGTCAGGAAAAGATTGCCTGAAGAGTTTTTATTTATTGTTGATGAATTTAATACAAAATATGGTTGACATGAATTTCTAAAAAAAAATGCCGAGAACTTAAAAAAAAATCTCAGCATTTTTTATCCGTCGGGTCAAATCCTGTTCAGTTAATTCAGGGCCCCGGTTATGGCATTAACGGCTTCGTCTAAACTTAGGGTTCCGGTATTGATGATAAGATCGTAATGAAAGATGTCCGTGATATCGGCATTAAAGTATTTTCTTATAAACGCTTTGCGATCCGATTCTGTCTTTATGATCTTTTGTTTTGCTTCTTCAGCAGTAATTCCAAGTTTTTTGGATAAATTTTGTATTCTTTCTTCCATGGGCGCTATCACTCGAATGCTGAGTCTTTTGTCAGGAGGCAGAACAAAATTGGAACCCCTGCCTATGATAACCGCCTGGCCGTGCTTGCCGATGGTGCCGATAATCTTCATGAGATGCTGGAGATATTGATCCGGCCAAAGATGTCGTTTGTCTACAAGTGAGGATATCCACTCTTCGAGTACTGAAACGCCTTTTTCGTCCAACGTTTCAACGAATTGAACACTTACACGGGCACTTTCAGCCATATTATGGAGGACTTCCTGGTGGAATAATTCGTATCCCAGTTTTTCGGCAAGACGCTCGGCCAAAAGATCTCCCCCACTTCCGTGTTCTCTGGAAAAGGTTACGACAGAAATACGTTCTTCCTCTTTTTCCTCTTCCGTACGAATAATCTGCCATCTTCGAACCTGCTCTTCTATAATCTGCTCGATAGAACGTGTTTTAGTTTTCATGTTCCCTCCTTTCATGGTTGGTTTATGGATGGGTAACAATTCATGAGAAAACACACATGATTCGATCTGCAGTAATTAACAACAGGGTATTCAGATTATTGGTTCAATAAGGATTAAAAATTTCTTAGACAAATTTAACGCCAAACAGGTTGTAATGGAGCACTAAACAGAGGTAAAAGAATTATCAGGGGTGAATGAAACTCCGTCGAGTTGAAATCCCAAAAGTCGTCGGCAAAATAATAAAGCACTTTGACACAATCATTTTCAGCATTTGCTCCAAAGAGTTTTTTATCAATTTATTTTATGATATCGTCATAAATGTGTCAAGAAAAGAAAATTATGCTCAAATCAGAATTGCTGAGGGTTTTGGCCCATTTTTGACATGCAAACGGCTTTTCTATATACTGAATTAATGAAAGTAGTCTCTCAATTTTTTAATTTTCGAATTCACCCGAATAAGTTTCTATATTCTCTCTTCATTAAGGAGAAATTATGATGAAATCTCCCGTAATCAAAACAACCCTTCCCGGACCTAAGGCGCGCAAACTCATAGATCTGGATAGCACTTACGTTTCGCCGTCGTATACACGGTATTATCCCCTTGTTGTGGAAAAAGGCCGGGGGCTATGGGTCCACGACGTTGACGGCAACGTATTCCTCGATTTTACAGCCGGTATTGCCGTCTGTGCCACGGGGCATTGTCATCCCCGAGTGGTTCAAGCCATCAAAGAACAGGCCGATCTATTGCTGCATATGTCGGGGACCGATTTTTATTATAAATCTCAGATTATTCTGGCGGAAAAGCTGTCTTCTCTGGCGCCGGGAAAAGGAAACAAGAAAATTTATTTTGGTAATTCGGGCGCAGAAGCGGTGGAGGCTGCCTTCAAGCTGTCCCGCTGGCATACCCAGCGTGAATTGAATCTGGCCTTTTACGGGGCTTTTCACGGACGCACAATGGGCGCGCTTTCCCTGACAGCAAGCAAAACCATTCAAAAAAAACATTATAACCCTTTGGTACCGGGAATCACTCATATCCCCTATGCCTATTGTTACCGGTGTCCGTATAATCTTTCTTATCCTCAATGCGGGTTGGGATGTGTCCAGTGGGTTGAGGACACCCTTTTCCGAACAACCATACCACCGGAAGAGGTGGCTGCAATTATCGTTGAACCGATTCAGGGAGAAGGGGGGTATATCGTTCCGCCACCTGAATTCCACAGGAGACTGAGTAACATAGCGAAAAAGTATGGCATCCTTTATGTGGTCGATGAAGTTCAGTCAGGAATGGGACGCACCGGCAAAATGTTTGCCATGGAACATTTCGGAGTTGATCCGGACATCATCGCCCTGGCTAAAGGAATCGCTTCCGGGATGCCTCTCGGGGCACTGATCGCAGGGGCAGAAATTATGAACTGGGAAGCCGGTTCCCATGCATCCACCTTCGGCGGCAATCCGGTTTCCTGCCAGTCGGCTCTGGCGACCATTGAACTGCTTGAGCAAGGACTTATAGATAATGCAGCGGTTCAGGGCAAATATCTGATGGCGGGACTCCGGGAGCTGCAACAATCATATGAATGCATGGGTGATGTTCGGGGAAAGGGATTGATGGTGGGTGTGGAATTTGTCAAAGACCGTGAGAACAAAGAACCGGCCAGAGAATGGCGAAACCATATCATTAAAAAAGCATTTCAGAAAGGATTATTGCTTTTGGGGTGTGGTGAAAACAGCATCCGTTTTTGTCCCGCCCTTACGGTATCCGCAGTGGAAATTGACAAATGCCTCTCTATTTTTTACGACGTTGTTCGGGAAGTGGCGGGTTGAACATCTTACGCAAAAAAGCTCTGCATGATCTTCCTGAATCTTTCACCTCGCCATGTAGCGGACGGTTTTGTTGCTTCAGATACGAGAATATCTTTATTCAAAAAAGGCAAAAAGTCAGAAATTCTCGGGATAATTACTCTTATTACCGGAAAATTTAAAGCCGGATGGGTGTGGTTGAGTAGGATACAATCGGTATTGAACTGCTTACAAATTTTCTTAAGTCTCTCAATCTCGCTGAAAACATCCTTGACTTTGATGTTCCTGTAAGCACCCATTTCTCCTTGCTCAAGAAATGAAATATCTTTTGGAGAAATACAACATTTCATTAACAGGTAATAATTGTTGACCCGAGATCGATGGACAAGGGGTTTATCCAATTGCGGGCGGGGCGCCAAGAGCGTTTCACGGCCTTGCATGCTTTCCGTAAAACACCGGGTTAGCCCTTCGTCCATATTAAAAGATACCCCCGGTATCAGTATCCGATGTTCCAGGCGATCCGGAGACAAATTGTGGTTGATAAACAGGACGCCGATGCAGGGCAACACGCCACCCAGAGAAAAATCCTTGATTATAACATCGACATTCTTTCCCTGATAGAATTTAATCATATCCTTTATTACGACATTGTCCACAGAATCCAGATCAATTGACGGAACGGTTTTTTCAGGTTTGATGATTTGTATTTGGGCGTGACGTTCAAATATTTCACATGAGGCCTGAATCATGGCCTCTTCCATGGTGTTTCCTGCCGCCATCCCGTTGGATGCATGAATATAGGTAACAAAATTGACCGGAACCTTTACTGTTTCTTCCCGAAGTATTGAAAAACCGTCAACCCAATGTCTGGCCATTCTACTGTTTTTGATATCCTCAATATCTGTATCTGTGAGATGACTTTCGTTTGCCAGCAGGTCTTCTATTGTCAGAGTGCTGTCTCCCAATTCATCCTGGTGGGCATTTACATACCCAGGCAGCCATTCATAATTAAGGAACCTGGTGGTCTCTTTATTGTAAAGGGCAGGAATGTTAAACCTTACGCGTTCTTCAAAGACCGGATAGAATAATCCTGCGCTGAAGCGTTCAGCCAGTTCCGCGTACGCGCTGGCCTCCGCAAGCTCCGGGGTAATACCTTTTCCATTACATACGATGCGAATGGAATCAATCCATATCTGTCCCCAATAAATGTTGTCTGAAACTCGAAAGGGGGAGTATTCAACGTTGAGATGCAATTTCCGAAATCCGTCTTTAATTTTTCCGATGGTGTTGGACGGAAGATCACACTTGCCATACTCATTTCTGACGTAATTCTGAAATTTCATTTTTTATTTGGCTTTTTATCGGTGTCGAATATTGATAAAAACATTTCAACACCGAATTTTGATTATTTTAAATTTTATGTTCTCTAAAAAATTGATGAACTCGTAAAGAGTTCAAATTCAAGGCGTACAATTCTTATAATCATGAGGCATACTTATCGTACGTTGAATGGTTGCGAAATGCAGCACAACGCAGAAGTTGGACTTTTTACGAGACCGTCAAAAATTGAAACATCTAAACCCTGAACGCTTATACCTGTTCTAATGCGGGCCCTTGTAGAACGTCAGGTCCCAATCCCATGATTCCGAGTCAATTCGAAAAAATCTATAACAATCTAATATTCTTATATTATTTATTATCTATTGATTCTACTGTATAAACAATATAAAAAATATAGTCAAGAAAATCAATTTTTGTCACATTTTGTCGTAACCATTCACGGGTTCAGGATGCAGGTCTTGTAGGTTCATCTCACATGTAACATCTCAATATATTATGGAGACGGGTCAATATGATCATTTAATGCACCAGAACTGGTTACTCTCACGTATCTTAACCATTCATTATTACGGAAGGATTTGATTCGGAGTCAAACCCGGAGTTTTTTCGTTTCCTTCAGTATGCAAAACGGTCTTGTATTGAATTTTCGAGTGAGCTTTACATGACGTTGGATCAGCAAATAATGATCTCCTGGTAAAAGGATGTGGCCATGCCCCTCGTCCTTGCGGGCAACTCAATAGTTGTCCAAATCTGATATCCTGAAGATTTGTCCTTGATCTTAAAGAAAAATCATAGTTTTCGTTGGGGCACTAATTAAATGGCGGTTTAAGAGGAATGTCCCACTTTTTCATGTACTTCCAGATTGCGGTTCTACTCAGGCCCACTCGACGTGCAACTTCAGCCTTATTCCAGCCGCATTCGTTTAGAAGTTCAAGCAGCTTTTCTCGGGAAAGCTTTTTCCGTGGCGATAAAGAACGTAAAGGCCGGTCAATTGATTTTGTCTTAAGGGGATGATATTCAATCTGCCGTATTTCAACGGGAAGGTCAAAAATATCGATGTTCTCATCATTGCAAAGAACAAAGGCATGCTCAATGGCATTTTCCAGTTCACGCACGTTCCCGGGCCAGGAGTAATCCATGAGAATTCTCATTGCAGACTGCGAAACACCGGTGATTTTTTTCCCGGTTTTTTTATTCTGAACAGTTATGAAATGACTTGCAAGAAGCGGAATGTCTTCTTTCCTTTTTCGTAAAGGAGGTATATAAATCGGAAATACCTTAAGGCGATAATAGAGATCTTCACGAAAATGTCCTCTATTGACAAGTTCGTAGAGATCTTTGTTTGTGGCTGCAATGATTCTGATGTCGATTTTACATTTTTTCGATTCACCGACCCGCTCGATTTCTCGTTCTTGGAGCACACGAAGCAGCTTGATCTGAATATAAGGACTAATTTCACCAATTTCATCCAAAAATATGGTTCCAGCGTCGGCTTCCTCAAATCGGCCAACACGGTCGCGAACCGCCCCGGTAAAAGCACCTTTTATGTGACCGAATAATTCACTTTCTAAAAGAGATTCAGAAAGGGCACTGCAGCTCACCGCTACAAACGGCATTTTGTATCGATCGCTGTTGTAATGAATAGCACCGGCAACCAGCTCTTTTCCCGTACCGCTTTCGCCTTGCAGCAGGATGGTTGCTTCGCTTGCAATGGCGGCTTTTACAGCTAAAAACAGGTGTTGCATGGCACGACTTTTACCGATGATGTTATCAAACTTATGGATTTCACCCAGCCGACGGTTGGCATCTTCTGCTTTACGCCGGGCCTTTTTCAGTTCAGTGATATCAGTCACCGTCTCGACAACGCCTTGTACACAGCCATTTGCATCCGTAACCAGTCTTGCGCTTCTTATCACCGGTATATTATTACCGTTTTTGTGGCGCAGAAAGCATTCCTCAGCATCAAAACGAGTATTTTTGTAAATTCCGCATTTGTTAATGTTTGTTGGCCAAGGCTCGGAAAGGCAACGATTGAACTTGAGCAACTTACAGCTTTTTCCTATGGCTTCTTTTGCGCAATAGCCAGTAATACGCTCCATGGATGGATTCCATGATGATATGATTCCCTTGTCATTAAGGGTAAAAACACCGTCAGCCATTGATTCCAAAAGCAGGCTTGCAAACCTGGAATCTATTATATTAAGTGTTTTCTTTTGCATGGCAGAAATCCGCCTCATCACCTCTTTGATATTTTGTTCTTGAAAATTTTCAATGCTGTTTAATTAACAACAGTCAGAGTTTTAGTGTTATATTAACGTTACTAAAACGTTAACTTTTATTATAAGTAACGCCATTTCTATTTGTCAACCTGTTTTGATTTTTTCCGACAGCATTACTTTATCTTTTGTAAGGCCTAATTTTTGACTGATATTATAATACGTTACGCTTAAGCTCAGTTATGCTGTTATATCCATATGCACATCGCTGTTACACATGGCATGATTATTGATAGAAAAGTGAGGTTTTAGATATCACTGTGAAATTGGACATTGAGAATTCGAAATTGGGTATTAAGTGGTTCGCAGAAAAGCTTTTGTTTGGAAAATGCGTAGGTATTTATAAATAAAAGGGAGTAAATCATGATTATCAGTATCGCAAGTGGAAAAGGGGGAACAGGAAAGACAACCGTAGCCACGAATCTGGCTCTATCGCTTGAATCGGAGGTTCAGGTTCTGGATTGTGATGTAGAAGAACCCAATGCTCATCTTTTTATCCGGCCTACCGTTAAAGAAGTTAAGAGCATCACAACACCGGTTCCCCAGGTAGATATGGAAAAGTGCAGTCTTTGCGGGAAATGCGGAGAAATATGCCAGTTCAAGGCCATTGTCGTGATCGGTGATATGGTCCTGCCCTTTCATGAACTCTGTCATAGTTGTGGCGGATGCATGGAGGTTTGCCCGGATAAGGCCATTACAGAGACAGAAAGGGAATTAGGCATAATCGAGAAGGGATATAGAAACGGGCTTGAATTTGTCCATGGGAAATTGAGGATTGGCGAGGCCATGTCCCCCCCTCTGATCAAAAAAGTGCGCGAATACACCCGGCCTGACATATTGACCATTATCGATGCACCCCCCGGGACCTCATGTCCTGTAATCGCCGCCATGAAGGGCGCGGATTTTGTTTTGCTGGTCACAGAACCCACGCCCTTTGGTTTGCATGATTTGAAATTGGCTGTGGGGGCGGTCAAAATCTTAAAAATCCCCTGCGGGCTGATCATCAACCGGTCAGACATGGGCAATGATCAGGTAATCCGATATGCTAAAGAAAAGGATGTGCCCGTTTTGATGGAAATTCCCTTTGATCGAGGGATTGCAGAAACCTACGCAAGGGGAGGTATGGTGGTGGAGGTGATGCCCGAATGGAAAGAAAAATTTATACAATTATATCAAAATATAGAGAAAATCGCAGGATAAAAGGGAGCAATTTTCATGAAAGAAATCGTCATCATAAGCGGCAAGGGCGGGACCGGCAAAACCAGTATTATTGCGGCATTTGCCTCACTGGCCGAAAACAAGGTTCTTTGTGATTCGGATGTAGACGCAGCCGATCTTCATTTGATCATGGATCCGGAAATCAAGGAACGTCATGATTTTGAATCCGGGCATACGGCAATCATTAATCAGGATAAATGCAGCCAGTGCGGCCTGTGCAGGGACTTGTGCCGATGGGATGCCATTAGCGACGATTTTGTGGTGGATTCCATTGAATGTGAGGGCTGTGGTGTCTGCTATTATTTTTGCCCTGAGCAAGCCATCGACTTTCCCCTGAATACCTGCGGAGAGTGGTATCTTTCCGAGACCCGTTTCGGTCCCATGGCCCATGCACGGCTTGGTATTGCGGAAGAAAATTCCGGCAAGCTGGTGGCCCTTATTCGCCAGGAAGGTAAAAAGCTTGCCCAAGAAAGACATATGGATTTACTTCTTACAGATGGCCCTCCCGGGATCGGTTGTCCGGTTATCGCATCTCTGGGAGGGGCTACGGCTGTGCTCATCGTAGCCGAGCCCACTGTTTCGGGCAGGCATGATATGGAACGTGTGGCCGAGCTGGCCGCCTTTTTTAAGATTCCTTCCATGGTGTGTATCAATAAGTTTGATCTCAATCCTGATGAAGGAGAAGCCATCGAGACCTTTGCAAAACAAAGAAACATAAAGATGATGGGGAGGATTCCTTTTGATCCTGCCTTTACTCAGGCAATGGTTCATGGGAAAACTATCGTGGAGTTTGACGGCCGTTCCAAAGGGTTTGAGGCGGTCAAAAACATATGGGAAGATCTGGTAAAAGAGTTAGAAATTTAAAGTGATTTGAAAAAGATATGTTTTTATATTTATTTTTCGGCACAAAGTTGCTTTGAACGACATTCTTTAAGAAGGAATTCCAGAGTGTTGACCATGCTCTGAGATAATTTACCGGCGTTAACCAGCCGCTTGGGGACTGCTTCAGCTTCATGGTGCCATATATCCAGCGCTTCGGCCAAGGGTTTGATAAACTTAATCCCTTGTTTTCGTAACGTCTTCAGGGCGTTAACGTTGTCTTTGCGATTCAGCCGGTCTATTTCACGGAATATACGTTCCATTATTTCACGAAAGACCCGTTGGTCATGAGTTGATATTTTTTCAAATGCCCTGCGATCCACGGCCAGCACCCCATAAATATACAGAAACGGCTCGTACATTAGGTAGTTAATCTGGGTATGCCATTGCAGGGCCACCGCCCCGATGGGCGGAGTGGTGACCGTATTGATCAGTCCGGTTTGAAGGCCGGCCCGAACATCGGCGATGGATAACGGAAATGGAGTGATGCCAAAGGCCTTGACCGCTTCAAGGATCATGGTATCATTGTCCGGAATCCAGACTCTCTGCCGGCGCATCTCTTTGACGGTTCTTATGGGCACGGTGGACATCACATAGGCAAATCCGCCTTCGGCAATCCCGAAGGTCACAAATCCTCCTTTTTCGAGCCCTTGGGCAATTCGTTGGTCCAGATGCTTGCGAACATAATCCACCTCTTCAAAGGATCTAAACTTAAGCGGCAGGTTGTAAATCTGGTTGTCGGGATAAAATTTGGACAAACTCCCGCTCACAACGGCGCCCCCATGGAGCTGACCGATGCGGATTTTTCGTAAAACCGCCTTATCATCCCCCATTACTCCCCCCGGATAGTATTTAATCCTCACCCGGTTGTTGGTTTTATGGGCCAGTTCCTGGGCACCTTCCCGCATTTTTTGCATCCAGACAGACCCTTCCGGCGACAGGGTGGCGATTTTGAACCTCATGGCGTGGGCCTGACCGCTTATCATAATAACAAGAATAATTGTAATAATTCTTATCATCATGAAAATACCTTTTATATCTTTTTGGCTAAAAAAAAGTCTTTTCACTATTCATCAGCTCCCGGTTACCTTCATTTAGGTGCAACGCGGAAGGTGAGTTGCGCACATTTGGACTACGATCAAATACTCACCAACCGCTTCTGTCTGATTGTTTAAATTTCTTAAAATGTTAGTTTTCCTTTATGTCCCTAAAAGGTATGGGTTAATACAAGTTGTGCATGTCAAATAATCTACTTCAGATGTTGCCCAGAACATTACTGCAACCATTAAACTAACGAATACAAAGAGATAGACTAATTTTTTCATATCTTTCTCACCCCCTTTCATTTAAGGCAAATCGGAAGGTGAGTACCCTGCGGTCAGGTATTATCCCAATCCTGAAAGAATGGAACCTGTTCAAAAACGATGGGAAACTTAAATTCTTTTCCACTTCTGCGGCCTAAGTCGCTCCTTCGTTCTTTGCCCGATCTTCGTTCCGGAATATGGAGGGTGTATGAAAATACCCTTCTTTCAATTCCTAAACGCCTGCCCGCATTATTTTTGATAAATATCCCCATAATTTTGCATCTCAGAATTTCTAAAACCTATTAAAATTAGAATTCTTTTCGATACATTTTCTGATCGCTAAGGAATAAAAAAATAAGTTCCAGTATCTTAAGACATGATATTAGGGTTTCACATTCTTCAGGACAATCTGTTAAGAGAAAAACTTTATCCATTGTAAAACTCCTGTCTACTTGAGGACTTTCGGTTTTCCAATCAATTGCATTAATAATACAGCAATAATAATGCCAATTAAGATTGATGACCTCGTAAAAAGTCAGATTTAGACGGTTTTGTAAAAAGTTCAAATTCAACGCGTGCAAATTTTGTAATCATGAGGCGTACTTATCGTACGTTGAATGATTGCGAAATGCAGCAAAACGCAGATGTTGGACTTTTTACGAGACCGTCAAGATTGGTTGGTGGTTGCTCGTTATCGGTCACGGGTTGCTGGACAGAATAGTGTAAAATTGAGGTTTGAACCTAATATTTTTGTTGTCATCCAACTGTTCATATGTTAAATAAATGAACAGTAAAATTGTTTAACATATGAACAGGAGGGGCCATGTTTGAACAGAAACTAAACAAGTATTGGAAAACAGTGGTGGACACGATTCAGGACGGAGTCATGATTGTGGATACTGAAGGTAACATAACTTCGGTTAACCGGGCTTTTGAAACCATTACCGGTCATTCCAGGACAGAAATCATCGGGAAACCCTGCACCATATTAAGTTGCAATGCCTGTGAATTGGTCCGGGGAAATAAAGGAAAAGGACCCCACTGGTG
>Ga0272444_10000527_pt1 | contig 40088 bp, 39 predicted proteins | sample SSMForm13_FD_201033 | JGI IMG/M metagenome (GOLD analysis project Ga0272444, IMG submission 201033) | Marine sediment archaeal communities from Little Sippewissett salt marsh, Falmouth, MA, United States - SSM-Form-13 | ecosystem: Environmental > Aquatic > Marine > Wetlands > Sediment ... | reverse complement strand
GGAGAGCGAGGAAAAGCCTGCAGAACCATGCGTGTGCATGGTGCAAAGGCTTTGACGCGGCTGTCCGCGGCCGGATGGGCGTCCTTCGGATCGACCGGGAAACGGCCGCCTCCTGCGTTGCAAAATCTTGAAAACCTTCCGGGTTTCCTGCGTTTTTGCGTCTTGGATACAGCCGTTTCCTGATCGACCTGAAAGCAGAATTTTATGAGTCCGTACCCTAGGGTACGGACCTCAGGCTTCGCTTCTTGCCGGGATCTTCAGTCCGGTCCTGAGCAATTCCCTGATCGGCTCGCCGGCGGCGTCGAACCCGCGTTCCGTCAGCTCGCAGGACCAGCCGGTTGCCGTCCGGGAAATCGAAAACAGATTGTAGCGGGCGGCCGGTTTGCTTCCGCCCGGCGCATTCGTCGCCGACGGCACCCCGATCACCGGGATCGGCCCGTCCGGGCCTTCGATTTCCGCTCTGCTGTCGACATGGGTATGGCCGTGCAGGACCAGTTCCGCGCCGGCGCGCTTCAGCACGGCCCGTACGCGGGAGGCATCCGAAAGCCTTTTGTGCCAATGGGTGGCCTTGCGGAACGGCGGGTGATGGATGAGAACGACCCGGAACAGGTCCTCGCTGCCGAGTTCGCTCAGGATCCTGCGTAATTCCTTCGCCTGGCGGCTGCCGACCCGGCCGGTCGCAAACCAGGGGCCGGTCGCGCGCGCGGTCGAAACGCCGATGATCGCTACGTCTCCGCGCCGGCGCACATAGGGAAAGGTGGCATCCTTCGGGTCATCGGAACCGGTGCCGTCATCGGGCGCCATATAGGGCTGCCAGGCTTTCACGGCCTTCTTCAGGGCGCCGGGCACATAGGCGTCATGATTGCCGGGAACGACGGAGACCAGGTCCGGAGGGCCGACCTCGTCGAGCCAGTGGCGCGCGCCGATGATTTCCAGCGGCAGGGCGATGTTGACCAGGTCGCCGGTGACTGCGATGTGGTCGGGCTGCTGCGCCTGCATGTCGGCAATGAGCTGATCGAGCGCGTTTCCGCCCATCGACCGGGAGCGGTGGGTGCGCCAGTTCAGGTACCCCAGAATCCGCTTGGAGAAGAGCTGGATCAGCTTCAGGTCGGGGAGAGGTCCCAGATGAGGGTCGGACAGGTGTGCGAGTTTCAGCATCGTGCCGGCATCATCAAAGCAAACGGCGCCGCGTCAAGGAAAAACGCGGCGCCGTTTTGAGGAAAATATTTCTGCAGGTCCGGCACCCGACGTGCGGGAAGCCGGCGTTCCGGGAGCCTAGTTGCTCGGGAACGTCATCAGGATCGCAGCAATCCGGGGATTGGTGAGATCGACGGACGGCTTCCAGTGGAAGGCCCGCGGACGGCGCCGGCGGGAAAAGAAAGTGCTCAGCATGATCTGGTCTCTGGTATTGTTGCGGCCGGTTTGTCGATGGGGACGCGCCGCAATGGGGCTGTATTTGCCTGTTTCGTAATCAATCTGCCGCTGAAATAGTCACTCCCCCGATCGTTGTGTAGTGCAATATTTCGCGTGGCTGCCCTGCATTGGTTGCATGGGTTAATCGTCCGTATAGTTTGGGGAACGCCTTTCCTTTTGAGCACGTATCCATGTTGAAACTGCTTTCCCTGTTGCCCAATCCCCTGACCAAACGGCTGATTTACGGCCAGTCCCTGTTGCGGAACCCGTTTTCCCTCGGGGTGCGGATCATCGTGCGGAACGCGGAAGATCATGTACTTCTCGTGCGCCACAGCTACATGCGGGGCTGGTATCTGCCCGGAGGCGGCGTGAACGGCGGCGAGGCCATGGCCGAGGCCGCCATGCGCGAGCTTCGCGAAGAGGCGGGAATCGCAGCGACAGGCGGGGTGCGCCTGCTCGGTGTCTATCTCAACAGGGAAAGCTTCGGCCGCGACCATATCGGTCTGTTCGAGGCGGCGGCCTGGGAAGCCCGGGACACCTTCCTGCAGCCGAACACCGAAATCCTGGAAGCCCGGTTCTTCAGTCCGCTGGATTTGCCGCCGGATGCGACGCGGGCAACCGCGGACCGCGTCGCCGAGCATTGCCTGGGCTCCGGTGTCCGGGAGCCCGGTGCCGGCGGATACTGGTAGGAGCCGGGAAAACGCGGCTCGTCACATGGGTCAGGCGGCCCTGAGCCGGTCCCGGTCGTGGGGGGCATCGAAGTCGAGCTCCGGCCCTGCGGGCACGATCCCGTTCGGATTGATGGACTTGTGCGAGCCGTAGTAGTGCTGCTTGATGGTGGCCATGTCGACCGTGCCGGCGATGCCTGGCACCTGGTAGAGATCGCGGAGATAGTTCGACAGGTTCGCATAGTCGTCGATGCGGCGGAGATTGCACTTGAAGTGCCCGACATAGACGGCATCGAAGCGGACAAGGGTGGTGAACAGCCGCCAGTCGGCCTCCGTCAGCCGGTCCCCGGCGAGATAGCGACGGCCGCCGAGCAGGTCCTCCAGCCAGTCCAGGGTTTCGAAAACCTCCGAGACGGCTTCCTCGTAGGCCTGCCGGGTGGTGGCAAAACCGGCCCGGTAAACGCCGTTGTTCACGCCGGGGTAGACCCGATCGTTGAGGCGGTCGATCTCCTTCCGCAGATCGGCCGGATAGTAGTCCGCGCGCGATCCGGTGAGCCCGTCGAAGGCGCTGTTGAACATGCGGATGATCTCCGCGGATTCTTTGTTGACGATCGTCTGGTTTTTCCTGTCCCACAGGATGGGCACGGTCGCCCGGCCGTTGTAGCCGGGATCGGCTTTCACATAGATCTGCCAGGCATGGTCGGAGCCGGTGACCGGATCCGGCTCGGCGAAGGTCCAGCCGTTTTCCAGCATCAACGGCTCGACCGCCGTCACCGGCACCAGTTCTTCCAGACCCTTCAGCCTGCGGAAAATCAGGGTCCTGTGGGCCCAGGGGCAGGCCAGCGAGACGAAAAGGTGATACCGGCCGGCTTCCGCCTTGAAGCCGCCGGTTCCGGTCGGGCCGGCGCTGCCGTCCCTGGTGATCCAGTTCCGGAAGGCGGAGTCCTTGCGTACGAACCGCCCGCCGCTGGACTTGGTATCGTATCCCTCGTCTTTCCAAATACCGTCGACCAACAGGCCCATGCCTCACCTCACTCATTGTCCGCTTTACCAGCATGTGGCGCGAAAGGCCCGAAAATCAACGGGTTGAATGGTGTGTTTATCCCTGGTGGACAGTCGTCTGCCGAACGACGGCAACCGTGCGCTTCCAGGTCCGGGCTAAAAAATCCGCTGGACCGGCTGCGGTTTTACGTGCTATCGCCGATCCACTTCCGGCAAATGCCGCCGACAGAGAGTGACGGAAAACCGATGATGACCGGTTCCACATTGCGACGACGAACCAGCCGACGAGACATGTCTCGTTCGTTCCGTCGCGGCTGACCGGTTCTCCCTCACGTCAAGATCAAGGCAGGGCACGAAGGCAGGCGCGAAACCCGGTTTGCTTGCCAGGAAATGCCACATGAAATCCGAAAACTGGTTCATTCGTCTCGAGGAAGCGGCCGACACGGCCGAGATCGACGCTCTCCAGGCCGCGGCCTTCGGTCCCGGCCGCTTTGCGCGGACGGCCTTCCGGATCCGCGAAGGCGTATCCCATCTGCCGTCCCTGAGTTTCGTCGGCCTTGCCGGCACCACCCTGGCCGGGTCCGTGCGTCTGACGCCGATCACCATCGGAACCACGCCGGCCCTGCTGCTCGGCCCCTTGACCGTGGCACCGGACTTCAAGAACCGGGGGCTCGGAAAGCTGCTGCTGCGGACCGCGATCGACGCCTCGGCCGCGGCGGGCGAAACGGCGATCCTGCTGGTCGGGGACGCGCCCTACTACGGTCCGCTGGGTTTCCGGCAGGTGGCCCCTGGCTCGGTGCAGCTTCCCGGGCCGGTCGATCCGGCACGGGTTCTGATAGCGCCGCTCAACGGCACCGAGGTGCCGGGCGGGCAGGTCCGCGGCGGCCGCGGCTGATGCGGCCGTTTCCGGTCATCTGCCTTCCCTGTACCAGGTCAGCGACAGCGCTCCGAGAAGAACCGCGAGCCCGATGAGGCCGAGGAACAGCGGATAACGGTCGATGCCGTTCAGCACGCTGGCGTCGGTCGTCTTCAGGCCGATCCAGCCGCTGCCCGCGTAGGACGCGGCCTGATGAAGCGGCACGATGCGCGGCACGTCCTGGCCGCCGCCAAGATCGGCCAGACGCCGGGTCACGCCGCCGGTCACCATGGTGGTCGGTTCAAGCACGGAGGCGGTCGACAGCACGTCGGTATATTCGCGCGGATTTTGCGGTCCGGCGTGAACCAGCGCGGTCTTGTCGCCCTCGGTCACCGTGAACAGGCCGGTTTCCGTGGTCGTCATGGTGCCGCGCCAAAGGCCGGGATCGCTCTCGGTCATGGGCACCGTCGTTTCCCTGCCCGACGGGGACTTGACGGCAACTTCGCCGATGGTTTCCTCCAGCGACTGGCGTTCGACGATCAGTTCCGGCCCGCGCATGGAGACCCGCAGGGCCTCTTCCTCCAGATCCGGCTCCTGCATCAGCCAGTGGCCCAGCCGGCGCAGCAGCGGCACATGCGGGCCGCCGCCTTCAAAGCCGCGCGCCCAAAGCCAGACATGGTCGGACAGAAGCATGGCGACCCGTCCCTCCTCCTCCCGGTTTAGCACCAGGAGCGGCTTGTCGCCGGGGCCGGTCATGAGCGTCTGGCCGGCATCGACCTCGGTGTCGACCAGCCGGAACCAGCGGCTCCAGTTGGGCGGGGTCGCCGTCGCGCCCGGCAGGCCGCGGGTCACCGGATGACGGGCCCCCAGATCCGCGACCGCGGCGTGATAGGGCTCTTCCAGGATCCCGCCGGTCGGCCGGGCCGGCAGGATCGGGGCAAGCGGGGTGCGGTACAGGCTGCCGGCCTCCGCATAGTCCGGGCCGCCGGCCAGAAGCACGGCGCCGCCGGCGCGCACGTAGCGGGCGATGTTGTCGAAATACAGCATCGGCAGCACGCCGCGGCGCACGTAGCGGTCGAAGATGATCAGGTCGAACTGGTCGATCTTGACGGAGAACAGTTCGCGGGTGGGAAAGGCGATCAGCGACAGCTGGTTGATCGGCGTGCCGTCCTGCTTTTCCGGCGGACGCAGGATGGTGAAATGCACCAGATCGACCGAGGCGTCGGATTTCAGGAGGTTGCGCCAGGTCCTCTCGCCGGCGTGCGGCGAGCCGGAAACCAGCAGCACGCGCAGGTTCTCCCGGATGCCGTCGACGGTGACCACCGCCTTGTTGTTCAGGGTCGTCAGCTCGCCGTCGAGGGTTTCCGCCTCGAACTCGAAGATATTGTCGCCGCCATGAGCGATCTCGACGGGAATGTCGACGGTCTCGCCCAGAGAGGCGTTGCGCTCGCTGATCAGCGCGCCGTCCCGGCGGACGATCAGGCGCACCCGGCCGGTCGGCCGTGTGTCCCGCCCCCGGTCGACGACACGCACCGAAATGATCTGTTCCGATCCGACCAGTCCGAACCTTGGCGCCTTGTGCAGGATCAGGCGGCGGTCCCTTTCATCCGCGGTGCCGGTGATCAGACCGTGGATCGGCGCGTCGAAACCCAGGCTGGCGGGGTTGGCCGGCACATCGTGCACCTGGCCGTCGGTGACGAGGATCGCGCCGCCGACCCGGTCCGGCGGAACGTCGGAAAGTCCGTCGGCAAGCGCCTGGAACAGGGTGGTTCCGTCGCCGGTGCCGGCGTTCCTGGCTTCGATGCGCCGGACCTCGAAGCCGGGAAGGGCTTCCAGGCGTTTCTGCAATTCGCCCGCGGCGGTTTCCGTTTCCTCCGGCCGGTCCGCGAGCAGCTGGCTCTGGCTCTTGTCGACCACCAGGGCGACGACGCTGGAAAGCGGCTCGCGGTTTTCCCGCTCGATCGCAGGATTGGCGAGCGCCAGGGCCACCAGCGCCATGGTGGCGACGCGCGGGAACCAGCCTCTCAGGCGCATCAGCCCGGTGATGATGGCCAGAAGCGCGACCAGCAGAACCGCGGCGACAAGCGCCCATAGGGGCACCAGAGGGTCGAAGGAGAGGGACCAGATCATGATTGGCGTCTCCTCATTGCCCGAGCCGTTCCAGAAGGGCGGGAATGTGAACCTGATCGGCCTTGTAGTTGCCGGTCAGGCTGTACATGACGATGTTCACTCCGGAGCGGAAGGCATAGTCGCGCTGCAAGGCGTCCTCCGGGACCGTGGGAAAAAGGAAATTGCCCGTGTCGTCGATGGCCCAGGCGCCGGCGAAGTCGTTGCCGGTGATCAGGATCGGCGACACGCCGTCGCCGGCCCGTACCGGGCGCTCGCCGTTGGCCGCCGGCGTTTCGTCCAGGCTTTCCACCCACAACTGCCCGCTCGCATAACGGCCGGGGAAGGTCTCCAGGAGGTAGAAGGCCTTGGTCAGCACATGGTCCGGCGGAACCGGTTCCAGCGGCGGAATGTCGAGGCCGTCGAGGATCTCCCGCAGTTTCGCGGTTTCCGGCGTGGTGGCGAAACTGTTCGCCGACGCGGTGAGCTGATCGCGCGTGTCGAACAGGATCGTGCCGCCGTTGCGCATGAAGGTATCGATGCGGGCCATGGTGCGGTCGGTCGGCTTTCCCGCCGACGGGTCGATCGGCCAGTAGAGAAGGGAATAAAACGCCAGTTCGTCACGGTCGAGGTCGACGCCGACCGGGGCGCCCGGCTCAAGCGCGGTCCGTTCGCTCAGGAACTGGGTCAGGCCGAACAGTCCGGCGGCGCTGGTGTTGTCGATCTCCGAATTGCCGGTGATGACATAGGCGAGCCGGGTCTTGAGCGTGGATTCCAGGGCGCGGACGTCATCGGAATTCGACTGGGCGCGGGCCTCGGGCATGGCAGTGCCCAGGACGCCCAACGCCAGCATGGCTGCCGCCAGTGCCGCGGCGGACCGGCGCAGGTGCAGCCGGCTTAGGCCGCCGGCAAGCAGGATCACGATCAGCGCGTCCACCAGCAGGAGCAGGAAGGCCAGGCTGAAGAACGTGGCGCGCAGGTCGAGCGGATCGGAGGAGGGATACGCCATGACCGTGGCGTTTCCGCCCAGCTGTTCCGTATCAAGCGGGGCGAGCGTGTCGTCCGGCTGGAGCAGGTTCAGGGCCCGGAACCCGTCGTCGCTGCCGTAAAGGCCCGGCGGGATCTGGCGGCTGGCCTGGGCATCCCGGAAGTCGGCGGTGGTGACCGGCGTCACTTCCGGTGGCGGCGCGGAAAACCGGCCGTAGCCGTCAAGCAGGCGCAACGGCGGCAGGACGCTCTGCACCGCACCGGCGTCCGTGGCCGATGTGGCCTGCGGCGCGACGTTCGATACCAGCAGGATCCGGCGCAGCATGTCCACGAACACGCCGGACAGCGGCAGGTTGGACCAGGAGGAATCCCCGGTCACATGGAACAGCACGATCGTGCCGCGCCCTCTGGCGGCGGCCGTTACAAGCGGAGTTCCGTCCTCAAGCATGGCCCAGGTGCGGTCGGGCAGTTCCGATGTGGGTTCGGCCAGCACCTGGCGGCTGACGGTGACTTCGGCGGGAACCTTCAGACCGGCAAAGGGCGAATCGCTGGTGAAGTCGGCGAGCCGCTGGGGCTGTTTCCAGGACAGGCTGCCGCCCAGGGACCGGTCGCCCTTGCGCAAGGGAACCGGAATCAGGTCGTCGGTGCCGCCGGCCAGGCGCGGGCCGGCGAAGCGGACCAGTATGCCACCGCCGGAGATCCAGTCGCCGAGGTCCCGGGCGACAGTGTCCGGCAGCCGGCCGACATCGGCCAGGATGAGCACGGAAACGCCCTGGTCCAACAGGGCTGGAATGGAAACCGCAAGATCGGCCTCGCGCGGGACCCGGATATCGGAAAACGGGCTCAGCGCCCGCTGCAGGTAGTAGAGCGGCGACAGCAGCGGCTGGGCGAGATCGGCGGACTGCCCGGAAATCAGGCCGACCGTGCGCCGGCGCCAGCTGTCATCGACCAGCTGGACCGCGCCGGCGGCGTTTTCGCCGACGATTTCCACCCTTGCGATGTCATTGCGCAACTCGCTCGGCAGTTCGAAGCGTGCCTCTGTTTCGGTGGCCGTACCCTCGAAGACGGCCTGGGACTGGCCCAGGGTCAGGCCTTTCAGGTCCAGGGCGCGCAAGGCGACCGTCGTTTCCGGATCCTCCGGATGCCGGATGACGGTCATGGACAGGGCCTCGGCGTCGTTTGTGAGCGCCTTCAGCCCTTTCGGCGTGCGCAGGCCGTTGAAAACGGTCATCGGTGCGTCGCCGGCGATGGCGGCGAGGTCGGTCTGGAAGCGGGACGTTCCGCCCCGCTGGGTGCCGTCCGCCAGCCAGATGACGGCGCCGGGGGGCGTGACCTGGGCGGCCTTGCGAAGTCCGGCGGTCAGTTCGCTCCTGTTGGGCGCCCAGGCCCGGGGCTGGAGGGCGCGCAGACGTTCAAGGGCCGCGGTCGCCGTCGCGGGCACGAGGGGTTGGGCGGGGCCTTCCGCGGTTGCGGCGAACAGGACCGGCTGGTCCCGGTTTTCCAGGCCGGTGAGCAGCTGTTCGGCGGCCGCGACCTGTTCGTCCCAGCTCTTCGCCGAGGTCCAGCCGTTGTCGAGGAGAAGCCACAGGACGCCGTCGCCGCTGTCCACGTCTTCGGCGGGGCGCCAGATCGGCCCGGCGAGGGCCAGGATCAGGAAGGCGGCGAGGGTCAGCCGCAGCAGGGTCAGCCACCAGGGACTGCGCTGGGGCGTTTCCTCGTGCTCGTCGATGTCGAGCAGAAGCCGGGTCGGCGGAAAGGAGACCTCCCGCGGCCGCGGCGGCATGAGGCGCAACAGCCACCAGATGGCCGGCAGCACGACCAGGGCCGCAAGGGCCCAGGGTGCCGCGAATGCGAGGGGAAGGCCGGCAAACATGCTAGTAATTCCCCTGGCTCAGTGTTTCGTTGCCGCCCGACAGAGAACTGTGCAGAACCAGGAGCGGTTCCGCCGGCGGCCGGTCGGTATGGTGCAGCACATAGGTCCAGCCCGCGCGCCTGGCCATGTCGCGGATTTCGGCCCGGTGGGCCTCCAGCCGGTCGCGGTAGGCCTGGCGCCAGCTTTCCGCCCGCCCGGTGGTGAGCCAGATGCCCCGCTCCAGGTCGTGGAATTCGATCCGTCCCTCGAAGGGAAAGGTTTCCTCGATCGGGTCGAGCACCTGCACCAGATGTCCGCGCGCTCCGGTGCCGGCGACGCGGGCGATCCAGCCGGCGATCTCCTCGATCGGATCGAGCATGTCGGCGATCAGCACCACATCCGAGAACCGCTTGACGGACGTGGTATCCGGAAGGGCGGTCGGTCTGGCCAGATGGGTCAGGGCATCGGCGACCCGCTCCGCGGCCCTGCGGTCGGAAAAGGGCCGGGTGATCCCGGGCAGTCCGACCCGCTCACCGGTGTCGGCAAGCATGTCGGCGAGCGCGAGCATCAGCACGATCGCGCGGTCGCGCTTGGAAACTTTCGCGAGCTTCGACTGGAACATCATGGAGGGGGACAGGTCGGCCCAGAGCCAGACGGTGTGCGCCGCCTCCCACTCGCGCTCGCGCACATAAAGATGATCGTCGCGCGCGGACCGGCGCCAGTCGATCCGTTTTGCCGGCTCGCCCATGTTGAACGGCCGGAACTGCCAGAAGCTTTCGCCGGGTCCCGCCTGACGGCGGCCGTGCCATCCGGCAATGACGGAGCCGGCCACGTGGCTGGCCTCGACCAGGAGGTCCGGCAGGGCTTCGGCAACCGTGCGCGCCTCGCCGATGATGTTCGGCCATGTGGCCGGATCGATCCGGCTGTCGCTTTTCTGCAAGGCCATGATGCCCCGGTCTCCCTGCCGTTAACCCACCGTCTCCTTCACGCGTGCAATGACATCGCGGACCGTGTGGCCATCCGCGCGCGCGGCGAAGGTCAGCGCCATGCGGTGCTGCAGGATCGGTTCGGCAAGGGCCAGGACGTCGTCCACGGACGGCGCCAGGCGCCCTTCGACCAGGGCGCGGGCGCGCACCGTCAGCATCAGTGCCTGGCTGGCGCGCGGACCCGGCCCCCAGGCGATCAGGCCGGTGATGCCGTTGCCGGACGATCCGCCCTCCGGCGGGCGGGCGGCGCGGACGAGCTGCAGGATCGCGTTGACGACCGATTCCCCGACCGGCATGCGGCGGACGAGCTGCTGGTATCCGGCCAGTTCCTCCGCGTTCATGGCTGTCCGGGCGACGGCCTGGTCCGCGCCGGTGGTTTCCAGCAGGATGCGCCGTTCCGCCTCGAGGTCGGGATAATGCACGTCGATCTGCATCAGGAAGCGGTCGAGCTGGGCTTCGGGCAGGGGATAGGTGCCTTCCTGCTCCAGCGGGTTCTGCGTCGCCAGCACGTGGAAAGGGCGCGGCAGGTCATGGGGGTGGCCGGCAACGGTCACGTGATATTCCTGCATGGCCTGGAGCAGCGCCGACTGGGTCCGGGGGCTGGCGCGGTTGATTTCGTCGGCCATCAGCAACTGCGAGAACACCGGGCCGGGAATGAAGCGGAAGGCGCGGCTGCCGTCGGCGCTCTGTTCCATGACTTCCGCGCCCAGAATGTCGGACGGCATCAGGTCGGGCGTGAACTGGATCCGCCGGGCGTTGAGGCCGAGCACCGTTCCCAGGGTCTCCACCAGCTTGGTCTTGGCGAGGCCCGGGACGCCGACCAGCAGGCCGTGTCCGCCGGCGAGGATCGTGACCAGGCTTTGCTCGACAACCTTGTCCTGACCGAAAATGATCCGGGAAATGTCCTCTTTGGCTTCGGTGATACGGGCGACGGCGCGTTCGGCGCTCTCGGCGATCGCCTCGAGATCGGCTTCGGAGGTGCCGGTGGGGGACGGGGTCATGACGCTCATAAATCACCTTTGCTGTTATTGGTCTTCAAAACCAGGCGGCAGGCGCAGTGTCGCTTATATTCCCTATTGCTGATTTCCGCTTTTCTTGTCGCGACTCGATCAGTCTGACACCATATTAACCTTTAGATAAGTCGCAAATTCTAGCGAGACAGAGGCAAGGGACGAGAAATTTCCGTAACGGCCGCCCAAGGACGATAAAATCGGCGGCCCGGCAGCGCGGAACGGAAAGAATTCGAACGCAGACGGGATCGGGACAATTGCCATTGTCGGATGAAGACGTGAAAAAAATGCCGCCGGGCCTTGCCGCCCTGATGCGCCGGGCCGGGGAGCCGGACCGGAAGCCGCCTCCGGTGGAGCACTGGAATCCGCCGTTTTGCGGCGATCTGGACATCAGAATCGCGGCGGACGGAAGCTGGTCCTACATGGGAAGCGTCATTCAGCGCGAAGCCCTGGTCCGGCTGTTCGCCTCGGTTCTGCGCAAGGACGAGGACGGGCGCACCTATCTGGTCACGCCTGTGGAGAAGATCGGGATAACGGTTGAGGACGCGCCGTTCGTCGGCGCCGAACTTTATGTGGACGGGGATGGGGACAAGCGGAAGCTGACGCTGAGGACCAATGTCGGCGATGTGGTGGAGATCGGCCGGGAGCATCCCTTGAGGTTCGAACAGGACCCGGTCAACGACGGTCTCAAGCCCTATGTCGTGGTGCGCGGACGCCTTGAAGCGCTTCTGTCCCGGGCCTTGCTTTATGAACTGGCCGAGCTCTTCGAGGAAAGACGGCACGACGGCCGGAGCGAACTCGGTGTCTGGAGCGGAGGCACGTTTTTTGCCATCGGGCCGGAAACGCGCTCAGATGAGGCACGGACAAACACAATTGGAACAAGGTAAGTGATCTGCGCATGAATGACGTTCCATCCGAACTGGTGAAATCGGGTTTCGATGTTCTGGGCGATATCCGCAGCATCCTGCGGCACGATACGCTCGTACCGGCCGTGCGCGACACCGGCGATCATGTTCTCAACCCGGACATGGGTCCCTACGCGCGCTGGGACGGTCCGCCCCGCGAGGCGGCGGTGCTGATACCGATCATCGAACACGGCCATGAGCCGACCGTGATCCTGACGGTGCGCACCGCGCACCTGTCCTCCCATGCCGGCCAGATCGCCTTTCCCGGCGGCAAGATCGACAAGGAGGATCACGGGCCCGCCGCCGCCGCCCTGCGCGAGGCGGAAGAGGAAATCGGCCTGGAACCGGAGGCCGTCCGGCTGATCGGAGAGCTCTCGCCCTATCTGACGGGCTCCGGGTTCCGGGTGGTTCCGGTCGTTGCCGAAGTCGCGCCCGGCCATCGGCTGGTAGCCAATCCGCACGAGGTCGACGACGTGTTCGAGGTTCCCCTGTCGTTCCTGATGAACCCGGCGAACCATCTGAGACAAAGCCGCAAGTGGGAAGGACGCGACCGGTATTTCTATGCCATGCCGTTCGGCGAGCGGTATATCTGGGGTGTGACCGCCGGGATCATCCGCTCCCTTTACGAAACGGTGTATCGCTGATGCTGCGTATCATCCTTGCCAATGTCATTCTGTTTTTTCTTCCGTTTCTCGCCTATGCCTTCTGGTTGTGGCTGAACAACAAGGCGCATGCCTCCGAACACTGGCGCAGAGGCCCGATGGCCTGGCTGGCGCTTTGCGGCATTGCGCTGGTGATCGTCAGCTTCATTGTCTTCGCCTCGCTCAAGCAGGCGCCGGACGGAACGGAATACCGGCCGGCGCACATGGAAGACGGGGTCTTCGTTCCCGGCCGGTTCGAATAGTGCGATGACCGGTCTTGCCGATGCGCCCTGGCTGCAGACGCCCGCCATTCAGCGGGTCTTCGATGCCGTCGAACAGGAGGGCGACAGGGCAATGGTGGTCGGCGGGGCCGTGCGCAACACCCTGCTCGATCTTCCCGTCGCCGACGTCGACATCGCGACCACGGCCCGGCCCGAGCAGGTGGCCGCCCGGGCCCGCGGGACCGGCCTGAAGGTCGTGCCCACCGGCATCGATCACGGCACGGTCACCGTGATCAGCAAGGGCATGGCCTATGAGGTGACGACGCTCCGCCAGGACGTGGAAACCTTCGGGCGCCAGGCGCGGGTGGTGTTCGGGACCAGCTGGACCGATGACGCCCGCCGCCGGGATTTCACCCTGAACGCCCTTTACGCCGACCGGCACGGCGCGATCCACGACCCGCTCGGCGGACTGGAGGACTGTCTTGCCCGGCGGGTGCGCTTCATCGGCGACCCGGGAGAACGGATCCGGGAGGACTATCTGCGCATCCTGCGCTTCTTCCGCATTCACGCGGCTTACGGGCGCGGCACGCCGGACGCGGCCGGCCTGAGCGCCTGCATCCGCGAGCGCGACGGCCTGCGGCATCTGTCGGCCGAGCGGATCGGCCTGGAAATGAAGAAGCTGGTCGGCGCGCCGCTTGCCGCGGATTGCCTGGCCCTGATGGAGGACAGCGGTCTCCTTGAAATCACCACCGGCGGGATATCGAGGATCGCCGATTTCAGGGCGCTGAGAAGTCTTGACGATGTGGCCGAGGAGACCCGCAACCCGGAACTCGGATTTGCGGTCCTTTCCGGCTTCGTCGACGAGGACCTGGACCGGATCGCGGACCGTTTCCGGCTGTCGAACGCGGAACGGAAGCGGATGCACGGGGCTCTTGGCGTGGCCGAGGCAATCGAGCACGGCAAAGGCGATCTCGACGTTCCCAGGCTGCTTTACCGCCACGGCCGGCAAAGCCTTGTCGACGGCTTGCTCGCTGTCTGGGCGCAAGCGCGGGCGCGCGGCGGTCCGGGGCGCAGGGAGCGGGATTTTTCCGAGGCGCTGCAACTTGGCCGGTCCCTTGAAATTGCCGCCTTCCCGCTGAAGGGGGCGGATCTGATCAAGGCGGGACTGCCGGCCGGCCCGAAGGTCGGCGAAACGCTGAAGCGGCTTGAAGAGGACTGGCTCGGCAGCCGTTTTTCCCTGAGCCGGAAAGACTTGCTGGAGCGGATTTGAGGATCAGGGCCAACTGCTGTCCGGTTCAATGTTGGGCCTCTCCTATATCTCATTTGAAAGATTGAAGAATTTCAGGTCGTTCGGCTTGGAGACATGCGATGATCTCCCCGCTTGTCATCCCGGTTTGGTGCGGTAGCGGCAAGACCGGGATCCAGTAAGCCGTGTGGTCTGCGAGTGGAAAAGATAGCTAATTTAATAGAATACTGGATCCCAGCCTTCGCTGGGATGACACCAAACTCTCAGATCAAGCGGAATGCCATGTTCAGTCAAACTTAATCCGGATAGCAGCGGGTCAGGATCTTGTGGTTACAGGTCTTGCTGTTAATAGTCTGTTTCCAATAATACACGCGAATCGTTCAAATTATAGTTTTCCTTTAAACATCTCTGTTATCCCAACGTTACCTTATGTTTTGTAATCTTTGGGTGACAGGATGAATGTTGCAGTTGTTTCCGACGGCCCGCTGAAGCCTGGCTCCAATGCCCGGAATATTCCGTTCTTCTATTCGACCCAATTGTTCCAGATGGGCGAGGTCTCATCGCGGAACCTGCAGGACATGCATCTTCTGGTCATCGAGCTGGAAGAGGCGTCCGGGGAGCACGTCGAAAACCTGAAAACGGCGCTCGCCGGAGTGGCGGACCTGCCGACCCTCTGTATCGTCTCGCGGGCGAACCGGCGGGAGGTGGTTCAGGCGGCGGCCTTCGGCAAGGTCGAGACGATTGAACGGGACGAGGAACTGACGACGCTCGTCCGCAGGATGCGGCAACTGCTGAAGCCGCATTTCCAGGTGATTTTTCCGGAAACGGTGTCGGCAACGACGCAGGAAGCGTTTCTGCAGACCGCGGCCTGTCTCGACGAAATCGTGCTTGCGGCTGCCACTTCGCGACCGATGCCGGTGAGGACGCTCGCCAGGACTCTGCACCATATCTATTCGGCCCTGACCAGGGACGGGATTTCCGCCTGGCTCAACGCGGTCCGGTGCCATCACAGCCATACCCACCGGCATTCCATGATGGTGGCCGGTCTGGCGGGAACCTTCGCGCAGACCCTGAACTGGTCGCGCAAGGACCAGGAACTGGTGACGTTTGGCGGATTGCTGCACGATATCGGCAAGACCAGGATCCCGCTTTCGATCCTGGACAAGCCCGGCGAACTTGCGCCGGACGAAATCGAGCTCGTCCGGAAACATCCGCTTTTTGGCCAGGAGATTCTGAAAAGCCGGCTGGAGGTGCCCTTCGAGGTCAAGAAAATGGCGATCCAGCACCACGAATTGCTGGATGGCTCGGGCTACCCGAGGGGGCTCGCCGGCGACCAGATCGACACCATGGTCCGGGTCATGACGATCTGCGATATCTTCGCCGCCATGACCGAACAGCGCTCCTACAAGGGGGCCATGTCGCCGCGCAATGCCTATCGCAGCCTCTGCGCGATGAAAACCGAGCTCGACCAGGACCTGGTGCGGGCCTTTCAGCCGGTCGTGCTCAGCGTCGATCTCGGCGCGCTCAACCGCACGGTTGAGACCCTGTTCGACAACACGCAGGCGACCGGGACGGCGGGCTAGCTCACGGCCATTTCACCACCGGGGGCATCGACGACAGGATCGATGCGACGTTTCCGCCGGTCTTGAGCCCGAAGATCGTGCCCCGGTCGTAGAGCAGGTTGTATTCCACATAGCGCCCGCGCCGGATCAGCTGTTCCTCCCGCTCCGCCTCGCTCCAGGGCTTTTCGAAGTTGCGGCGGACCAGGTCGGGATAGATGCCGTCGAATGCCCGGCCGACGTCTTTGGTAAAGGCGAAGTCGGCGTCCCAGTCGCCGCTGTGCAGATAATCGTAGAAGATGCCGCCGATGCCGCGCGGCTCGTTGCGGTGCTTGAGGAAGAAATACTCGTCGCACCAGTCCTTGTAGGCCTTGTAGTCGGCGACCGCATGGGCATCGCAGGCCCGCTGCATGGCGTCGTGGAAGGCGACCGTGTCCGGGTCTTCCTGGGTGCGGCGGGCATCGAGCACCGGGGTCAGGTCCGCGCCGCCGCCGAACCACTGGCGGGTCGTGACCACCATGCGCGTGTTCATGTGGACGGCCGGCACATGCGGGTTCTGCGGATGGGCGATCAGGCTGATGCCGGAGGCCCAGAAGCGGGGATCCTCGCTGGCGCCCGGAATCTGGCCGCGAAACTCCGGCGAGAATTCCCCGTAGACGGTCGAGATATGCACGCCGACCTTCTCGAAGACCCGGCCGTGCATCAGCGACATGACGCCGCCGCCGCCCTTTTCACCGCTTGAGTCCGTGCGCTCCCAGGGGGTGCGCTCGAACCGTCCTGCCGGCCGGTCCGACAGCGGGCCCTTCAGCGCGCCGATTTCATCTTCCAGCGCCTCGAAGCCGGCGCAGATGCGGTCGCGCAGGTCGGCGAACCAGTGGGCTGCGACTTCCTTTTTGGTCTCGATGCCGGCCGGAACCGGGCCACCGCGGTTTTCAGGGGAAGGGGCCGTCATCTTGCGTTTCCTCTCGTTCGCTCGCGCTCCGGAACGGGCTTTTAGGCTTTTCCATCGGATTTGGCCAGACGGGCCTGTTATGGGGAACCGGGGCTCACCCGGGGAAGCTGTCGGTTTGACGCAGGGCCTCGCCGAGCACGATGCCGGCGGAGACCGCGACATTGATGGAGCGCATGCCTTCGACCATGGGGATCGTCAGCCTCTCGTCCGCAATGGCGTGCACGGCGTCCGGCACGCCGGCGGATTCCCGGCCCATCAGCAAGATATCGGTATCGCGGAATGTGCAGGCGGTATAAGCTTTTGCCGATTTTGTGGTCAGCAGAATCAGACGCCTGTCAGTCCCCCGGCGCCAGTCCTCGAACGCGTCGAAGGTGATGTGGCGTTGAAGAGCCGCACGCTCCAGGTAATCCATGCCCGCCCGTTTCAGGGCACTGTCGGACAACGGAAAACCGGCAGGTTCGATCAGGTGAACGCGCACACCCAGGCAGGCGGCAAGACGTAAAATCGTACCAGTGTTTTGCGGAATATCGGGCTGGAAAAGGGCAATGTCCGGCATGATAGGGTCGTTCACCGTTTACTGATTGCCATGCTGGATATCACCGCGGTCCGGCCTTGTCATCGGGCAGGGATTTTCGCGGCGGAGAGACAAGTGACACCGATTTTCAGACTGTTCGAAGCCTGGCTCGATCCGTTTCGTCCCGCGCCGGACGCCCCGCTGCCGAAAGGCGGCTTCGCCTTCCTCGTCCATTTCGTCCGTCAGGCCAGGTGGCCGCTGCTTCTGACGCTGATATTCGGCGGACTGTCGGCCGGCATCGAAGCCTCGATCTATGCGTTCATCGGCACCATCGTCGACATGATGCAGACCGGCGACCGCTCGACCTTCTTCCAGGATCATGGGCCGGTGCTTCTCGGCATGCTGCTTGTCGTGCTGGTCGCCCGGGCCTTCGTCGCCATCATGAACGCGCTCCTGGAAGAACAGGTGATCGTTCCCGGCTTCTTCAACATGGTCCGCTGGCAGTCGCATCAGCAGGTGATGAACCAGAGCCTGGCCTTTTTTCACGACGAGCTGTCCGGCCGCGTTTCCCAGAAGGTCTGGCAGGCGGGGCAGGCGGCCGGGGACTTCATGGTCTCCCTGCTGCAGGTCGCCTGGTACATCGTCGTCTATGCGCTGACGACGATCCTGCTGATCGCAGATCTCGACTGGCGGCTCGGGGGCATCGTCGTTGCCTGGCTCTGCGTTTTCGTCGTGGCGGCCCGGTATTTCGTTCCCAGAGTGCGGCAGGAGGCGAAAAAGGTGGCGCATGCCGGCTCCGGCGTCACCGGACGCCTGGTCGATACCTACACCAACATCCAGACGGTCAAGCTGTTCGGATCGCGGCAGGAGGAAAACCGGGGCGCCCGGGCGGCCTTCGAGACCTTTCTCCGGCAGCTCAAGCGGTTTACACGGGTTCTGACCACGATCCGCGTGGTCATGAACATCCTCAACGGCATCATGATCTCGCTGATTGCGACCTTGGCCCTCCATTTGTGGCAGCAGAACGTGATCTCGACCGGGGGCGTGGCCTTTTCGCTCGGGCTGGTCCTGCGCATGCATTTCCTCCTGAACCGGCTGTTCGGCCAGCTCAACGGGCTGTTCCGCAACATGGGAACGATCCAGGACAGCGCCGATACCCTGGTCAGGCCTGTCGCGGTCCGCGACCGGCCGGATGCGGCGGACCTGGTGATTTCCAGGGGGCGGATCGCCTTCGAGGGCGTGAAGTTTCATTACGGCAAGGCCGGCGGCGTCATCGACCACATGGATCTGACCATCGAACCGGGCGAACGGGTCGGCCTCGTCGGCCCCTCGGGTGCCGGGAAGACCACCATGGCGAGCCTGCTGCTCCGGTTCTACGACCCCGAAGCCGGGCGGATCACCATCGACGGCACCGATATCGCCGCCGTGACCCAGCAATCCCTGCGCCAGAACATCGGCATGGTGACGCAGGACACCTCCCTCCTGCACCGGTCCATCGCGGAGAACATCCGCTACGGCCGGCCGTCGGCAAGCGACGACGAGGTCCGGCAGGCGGCACGCCGGGCCCATGCGCTCGATTTCATCGAAACGCTCGAGGACCGGCAGGGGCGGCGCGGGTTCGACGCCCTGGTCGGCGAACGGGGGGTCAAGCTGTCCGGCGGGCAACGTCAACGGGTCGCGATCGCCAGGGTCCTTTTGAAAAACGCGCCGGTTCTGGTGCTCGACGAGGCAACGTCCGCCCTCGATTCGGAAGTCGAGGCGGCGATCCAGGCGAACCTGCAGGACCTCATGGCCGGCAAGACCGTGATCGCGATCGCCCACCGTCTTTCGACGATTGCCGAGATGGACCGGCTGGTGGTCATGGACAGGGGGGCGATCGTGCAGCAGGGGAGCCACGATGTCCTGCTGCGCGACCGGAACGGCCTCTATGCCCAACTCTGGCAACGCCAGTCGGGCGGTTTCCTGAGTGATGCCGGGGAGACGTCCGGTCCCGCCTCCATGGCGGAGGCCGGTTCGGCATAGGCGGGCGGGTGCCGCGGAACGGCAGCGCCCTGCAAGCCGCGTCCCGCCTGCGGACGCGGCCGCCGGCCCCGATTGTGGCCATTCGGCCACAGCCTCTGGCGAAGAAGACGGGCGCGCGCGTCCAAGGCTTCCATGACCGTCCGAAACAGGGTATCCGGTAAACGTGCAGTCCGGACCGGATTGCCCCTATCCTTATTTTTTGGCCCTGACCGCAACGGTCGCAAGCACAGGAGGACGTAAATGACGATTTGCATGATGTCTGTCGAACGCGTCTCCGTGTCCGGCCTTTGGGGATGTCCGCGCCATTGAGGCGCCCCGGCAGTTTTCCCCTTTAACTTCCTGACCCCGGCTCCAAGCCATCCGTCTGTTTTCTTTCGGTGTGCTGCATGCTTTTCGGCATGTTTTGCCGGCGTCGCATTTCCTGATTTCCTGCGGAGACGACGTCATGTCCGACCGTTATTCCCTGAGGCCGAAGCGGCCTGATATTCAACTGCCCCTGCTCGTGCGCAGGCGCGCCAACAGGCTGCGCAACGGCGCGCGGGTGCTGCGCGTCGCGGTGGTCCTTTTCCTTGTGAGCTTCGTGCTGGCATCGGCCCTGTTCACCCCGGTTTTCCTTCTCGAGGCCGGCCGGCTGAATGCCGCCACCGCCGGCGGACTGATGGACACCGGCCGGTTTGCCGGTCACCTGGAGGGCGTGTTCCTCGCCGCGCTCGGCCTGGCCGCCGGCATCGTCTGCCTTTCGGCGGGTGTCCTTCTCCGGCGCGGCGCCTGCCGGGCGGCGCGCCGGACTGCGGAAGCGGGTTCGCTCCCGGTTTCCGCGCGTTGTTTCCTCAAGGCCGGTTACGGGGAGATGTGTGGTGTTTGAGCGGTTTGAGAAGCTGATCGATCCCTTCGAGAAATCCGGGCTCGATGTGCCGCCCAAGGGCTTTATCGCCTTTTGCTGGTACTACACGAAGCCGGCCTGGAAGATCCTGGCGGGGGTCGCCGCGCTCGGGGCGGCCGTCGCCGTGATTGAGGTGACCATTTTCACCTTCCTCGGGGACCTGGTGAACTGGCTGGAAACGGGCGACCGGGAAACGTTCCTGGCCGACAACTGGCCGGCGCTCGCCGGCATGGCCGCCGTCCTGCTCGTTCTGCGGCCGCTGCTTGAAACGGCGTGGCAGCTCCTGTTCCACCAGGGGCTGATGGCCACCTATCCGATGTCCATCCGCTGGCGGGTGCACCGCTACCTGCTGCGGCAGAGCATTTCCTTCTACCAGAACGACTTTGCCGGGCGGATCGCCAACAAGATGATGCAGACCGCGCTGGGCGTGCGCGAGGTGGTGACCCGGATCGCCGACATCCTGATCTATGTGGCCGTCTATTTCACCGCCGCGGTCTTTGTCGTTGCCAGTGCCAACCTGTGGTTCATCGTGCCCTTCCTCACCTGGCTCGCGGCCTATCTGGCGGTGATCAGGGTGTTCATCCCGAAACTCAGGGACGTGTCGAAGGACCAGGCGGATGCCCGGTCGCTGATGACCGGCCATGTGGTGGATGCCTATACCAATATCGCGACGGTGAAGCTGTTTTCCCACGCGGACCGGGAAGAGGCCTATGCCCGGTCGTCGATGTCGGCGTTCCTGACCACCGTGTTCGGGCAGATGCGCCTGGTCACGCTGCTGAACATCGCGCTGACGAGCATCAACATGCTGCTCCTGTTTTCCACCGGCGGGCTTTCCATCGTGCTGTGGCAGACCGCGACCGTGTCGACCGGGGACATCGCGATCGCCGTGGCACTGGTTCTGCGCCTTCAGGGCATGTCCCACTGGATCCTGTGGGAACTGGCCGGCCTGTTTGAAAACGTCGGTACGGTCCAGGACGGAATTTCGACGATTTCCCGGGAACGGGACGTGCGCGATGCGCCGGATGCGCGGACCCTTTCGGTTCCCGCCGGCGAAATCCGCTTCGAAACCATCCGTTTCCATTACGGCAAGGAGACCGGGGTGATCGAGGATCTCGACCTGACCATCAGGCCGGGCGAGAAGATCGGCCTGATCGGGCGGTCGGGGGCGGGCAAGTCCACGCTGGTCAACCTGCTTCTGCGGTTCTACGACCTGGAGGGCGGGCGGATCCTGATCGACGGCCAGGATATCGCCGGCGTGCGCCAGGACGCGCTGCGGGAGAACATCGGCGTGGTCACGCAGGACACCTCGCTGCTGCACCGCTCGATTTACGAGAACGTCGCCTACGGCCGTCCGGACGCAAGCCGCGAGGCGGTCAAAACCGCGCTTGAAAAGGCCCATGCGCTTGAGTTCGTCACGGGACTGAGCGACCATGCGGGACGCGCCGGCCTGGATGCCCATGTGGGCGAGCGCGGGGTGAAACTCTCCGGCGGCCAGCGCCAGCGGATCGCGATCGCGCGGGTGCTTTTGAAGAACGCGCCGATCCTCATCCTCGACGAGGCGACATCGGCCCTGGACTCGGAAGTGGAGGTCGCCATCCAGGAGAGCCTGTTCGACCTGATGGAAGGCAAGACGGTGATCGCGATCGCGCACCGCCTGTCAACCATTGCCGCGATGGACCGCCTGATCGTCATGGACCGCGGCAGAATCATCGAGGAAGGCACCCATGACAGCCTGCTGGAAAAGAAGGGGCTTTATGCGCAGCTGTGGTCGCACCAGTCCGGAGGGTTCCTGGCATCGGTGCAGGCGGCGGAATAGCGGCTTTTGCGGGGCAGCCGCGGAGTCCCTTGATTCTGTTGCCGATATCCGGTTTTTTACGGAGCCGTCTTGCGCTGCTTCCGTAATTTGGGGCAGAAAAGGGGCGCGGGCTGTCTTTTTCTCGCGACATTCTCCGAATGGATCGTTTGTCGATCTGGACAAGCGGCTTCAAGGGTGCAAAAAGACAACCGCTTTGACAGGCGCGGAGAGATCCGCGCCCTGTCTCCGTTGAGACCCGCTTTGTTCTGACAGGCTTTCCGCACAAGCGGAAACGCCCGCGGCCCAAAGGCGGGCTTTCGGTACAGGTTGAACAGGTTTCGAGAGGACGCGACCTTGGCACATTCGGATACGGCGGAACCGACCCGCCGCGATTTCCTCTATATTGCGACCGGCGCAATGGGCGCGGTGGGCGCGGGCGCGCTGGCATGGCCGTTCATCGACCAGATGAACCCGGATGCCTCCGCACTGGCCCTAGCCTCCATCGAGGTCGATGTTTCTGCCGTCGAGGAAGGGCAGTCGATCACAGTCAAATGGCGCGGCAAGCCGGTCTTTATCCGTTACCGCACCGCCGAAGAGATCGAGGAAGCGACGGCAGTTCCGATCACTGATCTGCCCGATCCGCTCGCGCGCAACGCGAATCTTCCGGAGACCGCGGATGCCACCGATCCGAACCGGGCCGCCAAGGACAAGGAACCCTGGCTGGTCATGGTCGGCATCTGTACCCACCTTGGCTGCGTGCCTATCGGCCAGCAAGGCGACTTCGGCGGCTGGTTCTGCCCCTGCCATGGATCGCACTACGACACTGCCGGCCGTATCCGCAAGGGCCCGGCGCCTGAGAATTTGCTCGTTCCGCCGTTCGAATTCGTGTCCGACGCGAAGATCAAGATCGGTTAACGGCAGGAACTTGAGGAGACAGCCATGGCTGGACATTCTAACTACGTACCGCAGAGCGCTGCTGCCAAGTGGCTCGAAAGCCGCCTGCCGGTCATTTCGCTCGTCCGCGGTTCCTTCGTGGACTTCCCGACGCCGAAGAACCTGAATTACTGGTGGACCTTCGGCGGGATCCTGTTTTTCGTGCTGATCGCGCAGATCATCACCGGCATCGTCCTGGTGATGCATTACACGCCGAACACCATGCTGGCCTTCGACAGTGTCGAACACATCATGCGCGACGTGAACTTCGGCTGGCTGCTGCGCTACCTGCACTCCAACGGCGCGTCGATGTTCTTCATCGCCGTCTACATCCATATCTTCCGCGGTCTCTATTACGGTTCCTACAAGGCGCCGCGCGAGATCTCCTGGATCCTGGGCGTGATCATCTTCCTGATCATGATGGGCACCGCCTTCATGGGCTACGTTCTGCCCTGGGGCCAGATGTCCTTCTGGGGCGCGACCGTGATCACGAACCTGTTCTCGGCCATTCCGCTGGTCGGCGACGCGATCCGGACCTGGCTGTGGGGCGGTTTCGCCGTCGACAACCCGACGCTGAACCGTTTCTTCTCGCTGCACTACCTGCTGCCGTTCATGATCTTCGGCGTGGTCATCCTGCACGTTTGGGCCTTCCACACCACGGGTAACAACAACCCGAGCGGCGTTCAGCCGAAGTCGAAGCAGGATACGATCCCGTTCCATCCGTACTACACGGTCAAGGACCTGTTCGCGATTATCGTGTTCATGATCCTGTTCGCCTGGTTCGTGTTCTATGTGCCGAACTACATGGGCCACCCGGACAACTACATCGAGGCTAACCCGCTCTCGACGCCTGCGCATATCGTGCCTGAATGGTACTTCCTGCCGTTCTACGCGATCCTGCGGGCGATCCCGGACAAGCTCGGCGGCGTCGTCGCCATGTTCGGCGCGATCGCGATCCTGTTCGTGCTGCCCTGGCTCGACACGTCGAAGGTCCGTTCCGGCACCTACCGGCCGCTGTTCAAGCAGTTCTTCTGGATCTTCGCCGCGAACTGCGTTGCGCTCGGCTACCTCGGCGCGATGCCGGCGGAGGGCTGGTACGTGATCTTCTCGCGGATCTTCACCGCCTACTACTTCGCACACTTCCTGATCATTCTTCCGCTGCTCGGGTTCCTGGAAAAGCCACGGCCGCTGCCAGCCTCGATTTCGGAAGCGGTTTTGAAGGGTGGGTCCGGAACGCCGGCCGGTGCGGCTTCCGCGCCGAGCACCAAGTGACCTCGAACCGATCAGGAGTTATTGGAAAAATGAGCACCATGATCAAAATGGTTCGTGCATTCGCCGCGGTCGCCGTCGTTGCGGCCGCAGCCCCGGCGCTTGCAGCCGGGAACCCGCCGCACATCGAGCGCCAGCAATGGTCGTTCGCCGGCCCGTTCGGCACCTATGACCGGGCTCAGCTGCAACGGGGCTTCAAGGTCTACCAGGAAGTCTGTGCGGCCTGTCACGGCCTGCGCCTGGTCGCCTTCCGCAACCTCGCGGAAGAGGGCGGGCCGAGCTTCACCGAGGAACAGGCCAAGGCGATCGCCGCCGAATACACCGTCGAAGACGGTCCGAATGACGATGGCGACATGTACGAGCGGCCGGCGACGCTTGCCGACCGGTTCCCGTCGCCGTTCCCGAACGAACAGGCGGCCCGGGCCTCCAACGGCGGCGCCTATCCGCCCGACTTCTCGCTTCTGGCAAAGGCCCGCGCGGCGCACCGCGGCTTCCCGTGGTTCGTCTTCGACGCCTTCACCCAGTATCAGGAACAGGGCCCGGACTACATTCACGCGCTGCTGACCGGCTATGAGGAAGCGCCGGCCTGTCTGGGTGACGAGTTCTCCGGGTACTACAACAAGGCCTTCCTCGGCGGCTCCATCACTGAGGAAGCCTGCAAGGACGAGCATCTGACCGGTGGTCCGATCGGCATGGCACCGCCGCTGAGCGATGAACTGGTCGAGTATACGGACGGCACGCCGATGACGGTCGACCAGTACTCCGCGGACGTTGCCGCCTTCATGATGTGGGCCGCGGAGCCGCATCTGGAAGAACGCAAGAAGACCGGCTTCCGGGTCATGGTCTTCCTGATCGTCTTCGCCGGGCTGCTCTACTTCACCAAGAAGACGCTCTGGCGCAACGTCGAGCATTGATTGCCGTTGAGGCTGAACGACGCATGAAATCAGGCCGCCGGATCCTTCGGCGGCCTTTTTCGTGGCGCGGGTTTGACATCATGTCATTTGCGGGGCCTATAGGTCGCGGAACAATCGGTTGAGGGAATCCATGGTAAAATCAGTTCTCGGTGTCGTGGGGGGATCAGGGATTTACGACCTGCCCGGACTGGAAAATTCCGAATGGGTCAACGTTGAAAGTCCCTGGGGGACGCCGTCGGACAAGGTCCGCATCGGCTATATCGACGGCCTCAAGGTGGTCTTCCTGCCGAGGCACGGCCAGGGCCACGCCCATTCCCCGACCGGCATCAACTACCGCGCCAACATCGATGTGCTCAAACGCTGCGGCGTGACCGATCTCGTGTCGGTCTCGGCCTGCGGGTCCCTGAAGGAGGAACTCGCACCCGGCACCTTCGTGCTTGTCGACCAGTTCATCGACCGGACCTTCGCTCGCGAAAAGAGCTTCTTCGGCAACGGCTGCGTGGCGCATGTCTCCATGGCCTATCCGGTCAGTCCGAAACTGGTGGATTGCGTGGAAAAGGCCGCGCGCGCCGAGGATCTCCTCTACCGCCGCGGCGGGACCTATCTCGCCATGGAAGGCCCGCAGTTCTCCTCGCTGGCGGAAAGCCACCTCTATCGTTCCTGGGGCTGCGACGTTATCGGCATGACCAACATGCCGGAGGCCAAGCTCGCCCGCGAGGCGGAGATCTGCTACGCCACGGTCGCCATGATCACCGATTACGACAGCTGGCACCCCGATCACGGCGAGGTCGACATCCAGACCATCATCAAGGTGCTGCACGAGAACGCGTCGAATGCCCAGCGGCTGGTCGCGCGGATCGCAAGGGACCTGCCGCGCGAGCACGAGGCCTGCCCGGTCGGATCCGACACGGCCCTGGAATTCGCCATCATGACGGCTCCGGAGGCGCGCGATCCGGAACTGGTCGCGAAGCTGGACGCGGTCGCCGGACGCGTGCTGAACCGGTAAGCGGCCGCCGCCTTCCTCCACGATCCAAAGACCTGACAGAGACGAATCCATGAATGAAAAGACTGCGCGGGATGAATTGATCGAGTCGATTCGCACGATCCCGGACTATCCCAAGGAGGGCATCCTCTTCCGCGACATCACGACCCTGCTGGGCAACGCGAAGGCGTTCCGCCGGGCGGTGGATGCCCTGGTCCAGCCCTGGGCGGGATCCAAGGTCGATCAGATTGCCGGGATCGAGGCACGCGGCTTCATCCTGGGCGGTGCCGTGGCGCATCAGCTTTCCGCGGGCTTCGTGCCGATCCGAAAGAAGGGCAAGCTGCCGCACGAAACGGTCAGTGTCGCCTATTCCCTGGAATACGGTCTCGATGAAATGGAAATGCACAAGGACGCCATCAAGCCCGGCGACAAGGTGATCCTGGTGGACGACCTGATCGCGACCGGGGGAACCGCGGAAGCGGCCTGCAAGCTGCTGCAGTCCATGGGAGCGGACATCGTGGCGGCCTGCTTCATCATCGATCTGCCCGATATCGGCGGCAAGGAGAAAATCGAGGCTCTCGGCGTTCCGGTTCGAACGCTGGTCGAATTTTCAGGGCACTGACAGGCGCATGGGGGCGCCTTCATCCCGGGGACAGCAGCGGCCACCCGTCTTCGACGACTGTTTCGAACAGGCTTTCGGAACGCTGCTCCACTGGCGCCGGGACGTGCGCCGGTTCCGGGACGAACCGCTCGCGGACGGCCTTCTGGACAGGCTCCTGGACCTGGCCGATCTCGCACCCTCGGTCGGAAACAGCCAGCCCTGGCGTGTCGTCCTGGTGGAGGATCCCGCGCGCCGCAGGGAAATCATGGCCGGGTTCGAGATCGAAAACCGCGCCGCGCTTGAAAGCTATGAGGCTGACAGGGCGGCCGTCTATGCCCGGCTGAAGCTGGCCGGACTGCGGGAGGCGCCGGTTCATCTGGCCGTCTTCTGCGACCGGGAAACCGCCCAGGGGCACGGGCTCGGGCGCCGGACCATGCCGGAAACCCTGCAGTATTCCGTGGTCGGCATGATCCAGACCCTTTGGCTCGCAGCGCGTATCCATGGTGTGGGGATGGGATGGGTCTCCATTGTTGACCCGGACGCCGTACACGATACGTTAGACGTCCCCGAAGACTGGCAGCTGGTCGCCTACCTTTGCGTCGGCTACCCGCAGGAAGAGCACATGGACCCGGAACTCGAGCGCGCAGGCTGGCAGGGCCGTACACCGCTCTCGAGCCGGATTTTCAGGCGATGAGGACCCAGGGATGAGTGTCACGATCCGGCCGATTGAGGAAAATGACCGGGAAGCGGTTCGCAAGCTGCTGACGGACCGTTGGGCGGGGCCCGAGATCCTGCTCGACGACGAGATGGTCGATGCGTCGAAGCTGCCGGGTTTTCTTGCCCTGTCCGACGGGGAAATGGTCGGGCTGGTCACGCTGATCAAGCGGCCGGACGAATGGGAGATCCTGACCCTGGATTCGCTGAGCCGCTGGGGAGGGACCGGAACGCTTCTGCTCAATGCCGTGATCGAGCAGGCGCGCGACAGCGGCATCCCCCGGCTCTTTGTCCGGACCTCCAACGACAATCTGGACGCGTTCCGGTTCTACCAGCGGCGCGGCTTCCGTCTGGAACGGATCGTCCAGGGGGTGATCGACAAGGAACGGGAACTGAAGCCGGATCTTCCCTTGCGCGGAGATTACGGCATCGAGATCCACGACGAAGTGCTGCTCGCCCGCACCCTGTAAGCCAACCGGGCCAGAATAGGTTCTAGGGCCGCCGTTCGACGAAGACCGCGCTTCTGAAGAAAAAGACCGGTTCGCCGTCCTGGTTGAAACCGTGGTTTTCCGAACGAACGATGCCCCAACGCGGTCGGCTCCGGCTTTCGATCTTTTCGCTGATCACCCGCTTGTAGGTGATTGTGTCGCCGGCATAGACCGGGCGGAGCCACTTGAGATCCTCGAACCCGGGCGAAGGCCCGCCCGCGGCGACCGTTTCGCCCCGCTGCAGGGCGGCTTCCTTCAGCGCCTTGTTCATGTCGACGCTCAGCCTCATGAACACAGCCGCCGTGTGCCAGCCGGAGGCGCAGAGCCGGCCGAACTGGCTCTTCGCCGCCGCTTCCTCGCTCAGGTGAAAGGGTTGCGGATCGTATTTCTTCGCAAAGGCGATGATTTCGTCCGCGGTAAAGGTGTGGCTGCCGAGAACAAGCTCCTCGCCAATCGCGATATCCTCGAAACAGGCGGTCATCGACTTTCCGCTCCCGGGGCGGGTGCCGACCGACGGACGAAGAAGATCGGGCCGATCTGGCGCATGACCTCCTTGTCCGACTGGTTGCTGACGCTGATTTCGAAGTTGACGATGCCGAGACCGGGCTTCGACTTCAATTCCCTGGTATCGATCACCTTTGCCGTTGCGCTCAACGTGTCGCCGGGAAAGACCGGTTTGAGCCATGACAGCTTATCGATGCTGTTGCTGCCCTGGCTGGAGGACCGGCTCAGGAGCCCGTCCGCCAGAAGCCTCATGACCAGCGCGCCGGTGTGCCAACCGGATGCGGACAGTCCGCCCAGCAGGGAGGCCTTTCCCGCCTCTTCGTCCAGATGAAAGGGCTGAGGATCGAATTCGGAGGCGAATTCGATGATTTCCTCCCTGGTGATTTCCCTGGACCCGAGTTCGAACACCTGTCCGGGCTTGAAATCTTCAAAAAACAAGTCTGTCTGCATGGGCGCAGACTATGTCAGGCCGGTTCTGCTTGCGACCCTTTTTTATGTGAAGTCCAGCGGAATTATCCCATAGTATTCCTTGCGTTACCTTCAATTGTCGATCATCTGTCCTGAAATTACCGCCGGGTGCGAACCAGTCTTGATGCCGGCTCCGACAGCTTCCCGTCAAAATTTGCGTTGCGCCGCACAATCGTTATAATGCGCATCAACAGCCTACATCTTTTTCAAATCGTGAGTGTTTTCTCGCGGTGATCCCGTTTGTCTATTCGAGAATGGAGAAATTCTGTCGTGACTGTCGTAAAGCCGTTGGAATCCGCCGAGGCGATTTCGGATATCGCATTTGCCTTCATGGGCTCCAAGGCTCTGTTTTCCGCCCTGCATGTGGGGCTGTTTTCCGCCCTGTCCGAAAAGACCATGAGCGCCGCGGACGTTGCGGCTGCGACCGATCTGGACGTGGACCGGGCAACCACCCTGCTGACGGCCTTGACCTCTCTGGGCCTGGTGCTGCGGACGGACGACGGTTTCGCGAATTCGCCGGCCGCGGAGGCCTTCCTGGTCAAGGGGCGAAAGTATGATTTCGGCGACTACCTGCGCCTGCAGATCGACCGTCAGATGTATCCGTTCCTGACCCAGTTGAACGACGCGCTGACCGGCTCGCTTGAAGACGATCAGGTGGCCTCCTACGCGGACTGGTTCTCCGACCCCAAGGAGGCCCGGCTCTATTCGGAATCACAGCATGCAGGCTCTCTGGGGCCGGGGCGCGGCCTGGCGAAGATGGTCGACCTTTCCAGCGCGCGGACCCTGCTGGACGTGGGCGGCGGGACCGGAGCGTTTTCGATTTCGCTGTGCAAGTCCTATCCGGAGCTGACGTCGAAGATCCTGGATTTCCCGAATGTGGCCAAGGTCGGCCAAGAGTTCATCGCGAAGGAAGGCCTGAGCGACCGGATCACCTATCAGCCGGGCAATGCCCTGACCGACCCCTGGCCGGAGACCGCGGATGCGGTGCTGATGTCCTATCTCTTTTCCGGTGTGCCGGGCGGTTCCATTCCGGAACTGGTGCGCAAGGCGATGGACACGCTGACGCCGGGCGGGCGTTTCATGGTCCATGACTTCATGGTGGACGAGAGCCGCGAAGGGCCGAAGCTCGCCGCGCTGTGGCAGCTGCAGCATACCGCCTTCAACCCGGAGGCCCGGTCGATCACCAGCGATTACGTGGCCCAGCTCATGACCGCGGCCGGCTTTGTCGATATCGAGGTCAATGTGATGATCCCGGGCATGACCATGCTGGTTCATGGCCGCAAGCCCCGGTAATCCGTTCGCCGCCTGTCCCGGCGGAGCAGACTGAGAACCCCGCCGGGACAGGACGCCCCGGCGGGGTTTGCGTATTCGGAGCGGCTCTTGCCCTGCCTTGGCTCATTCCCAAATTCCCGACCGCGACGCGTGTCGCCGCAGCCGCCGTTTTCGTAGACCCGCGGGCGGTCGCCCGCTGATTTTGTTTGCGCAACGTCAAACTGCGATCAATCGGTTTTGCTATAGTCCTTGCCGTTCGATTGAATTCGATTTCGGGAGGATCCCATGTACCGTGGATTGATTTTTGGAATTGCCCTTGTTGCCGGAACTGCCGGCATGTCCGCTTCGGCCTCTGCCTTTGACTTCAGTTTTCAGTGGGGGAATATACCCAAATGCACGACAGGCCGGCCGGGACGCGTGCCCAACCCGGTCTTCAAGCTGCGTCAGGTTCCCAAGGGAACAGCGACGATCCGGTTCGACATGAAGGACCTCGCCGTGCCGACCTATGCTCATGGGGGCGGGACGGTGAAATATTCCGGCAGGAACACGATCGGCGCCGGCGCGTTCAAGTACGCCAGCCCATGCCCGCCGGGCGGGCGGCATACCTACCAGTGGACGGCGGTTGCGAAAGACAAGAGCGGCAAGAAACTGGCTACAGCGACCGCGCGGCGCAAGTATCCCTGAAGGTTTTCACGAACCGAAAATGGCCGGCGCTTGCCGGCCATTGCTTTTATGCAGTTGGGCAACTCAGTCGTAGTAGATCTCGTTGTCGTCGAGATAGACGTTGCTGGCCTCGCAGATGTCGATGGAGATCGGCTCGTCCATGACCTCGTCGCCGCTTTCCCCGAGCCAGCCGATCTGGAAGACCTGATCGCAGTTGCCGCTGTCAGCGTGAAACTCCGCCCTGGCGGATTCGCCCGGCATCAGGTCTTCGGCCAGCCAGTTCTCGCTCCAGCCACTGCCGTCGTTGGTATAAAAGCCGACGGCCACATTGCCCTCGGTGTTGTTGTAGATCTGGAAATAGCCTTGCGAGCCGGTGCCGGCCGCGAATGCGGTGCCGGCAGCCAGCACCAGCGCGGCCGCCGCCGCGAACCTGATCCGTTTCACTGTGAATTCTCCCCCAACCGCAACGATACGGAGGGACATTAGCGCACAAATGCCCCGGACAGGCTACGGCAAAATTCGGGGAGCAGGTTCCTCAGGACCCGTCCTCCGGCAAGCCGTTCTGTCCGGCAATGAAATCCGCGATCATGGGAACGTATTTTTCGCCCTGGCCGGAGGCTTCCATGGCGGCGAAGGCGTTCTTCACCACCGCCTGGACGGAATTGACCGCGCCGACGCTGTTGGCCATGTTGGCGAGATAGCGCATGTCCTTGTGCGCATTGATGATGGTGAACTTGTGGGCGTTCTCGTCCCGGTCGACGGACCACTTCATGAAGGTCTCGTAGAACCCGTTGGCCATGCGCCCCTGTCCGATCACCGAATGAACCTGCGCGATCGTCAGGCCGGATTTGCGGGCGATCGCAAGCGCTTCCGAATAAAGCGCCGCGTAGCCCATGCTGATGAAGTTGTTGATCAGTTTCATCTTGTGGCCGAGCCCGACCTCTCCGAGATGAACGATGACGCCGGCCCAGCATTCCAGGATCGGTTCGATCCGGTCGAAGGTCTCCGGAGCCGCGCCGACCATCGTGTCGAGTGTGCCGGCTTCGGCTTCTTTCGGCGTGCGTGACAGCGGCGCGTCGGCGAAATCCATGCCGGCGGCCTTCAGCTCGGCGGCGATCTGCAGCGTGGAGACCGGGTCCGACGTGGAGCAGTCGATCACGGTCAGGCCCTTTTTTCCCGAGGCGAGAATGCCGTCCTTGCCGCGGATGACATCCTCAACCTGCGGGCTGGCGGAGACGCAGAGATGGATGATGTCGCATTTTTCGGCCATCTCCTTCGGGGTCCTGGCTTCGCTCGCGCCGCGTTGCAGAAGGTCCTCCACGGGCTCCCGGTTGCGGTGAGCCATCACGACGAGGGGATAGCCCTTCTCGACGATGTTCTTTGCCATGCCGTGGCCCATGAGGCCGACGCCGATAAAGCCGATAACCGGTTTGTCCATGTCGATTTCTCCCGTCTGCAACTGCCGTTCGTTTCTTGCAGCACATCTGGCCGGGGCAGGGAGGCCTGCCCGCTCGCTGACGAACGTTGCTCACATTGAAGGAACAGCAATGGACGGGGTGCGCGCAAGGGCTGCCTGCGGAAAAGCTGCTGTGCAGCCGTTATCCGGTGCTTGTTTTTCGCCGTGGCCGTCGCCGGTGCGGTCCCGCAGCGGGCAGAGTTAAATGCGTGTGCCTTCGGGAATGATGGACGGCTGGCTGTTCAGCGCCTGAATGGCAAATCCGGCGACCGCCTTGTACCTGGCCGCATGTTCGGCCAGTTCTTCCCGGGTAATGACGTCGCTGACGTCCCTGAATTCGCCGCCGCAGCGATCCTCGACGACCTGCAGCACCGCGTCGGGACCGCTGCCGCGGTTGGTCAGCACCAGCTTGGTGGTGATGGGGAGCATTTCCTCCTCGTAGGCCTTGAGGGCCGCATGGGCCACGCCATGTTCGAGGAATGCCGCGCCCAGCTTGCGGGCGTCGACGATCGCCTGGCTGGCGCCGTTGGAGCCGACCGGATAGGTGGCATGGGCTGCGTCGCCCATCAGTGACACGTTGCCTTCCGTCCAGTGGTCCAGCGGGTCACGGTCGACCATCGGATATTCGTAGACCGCATCGGCGCCGGCGACGAGGGCGGGCAGGTCGAGCCAGTCATAGCGCCAGTCGGTAAAACGGGGCATGAAGTCGTCGATGTTCGCCAGCCGGTTCCAGTCGCCCCGGTTCCAGCCATGCGAGGCGTCGAAGGAGAGCTCGGTAATCCAGTTGATGGTGGCCAGGCCGGTTTCGGGATCGGCTTCGGAAATCGGGTAGGCGACGATCCGCTGGGTGGCGTGGCCGATCATGACCATGGTCGCGCCGGTGCGGAACGGTTTCGCCCTGGCGGTACCGCGCCACAAGACGGGACCGCCCCAGTTCGGCGCGCCTTCGTCCGGGTTCATTTGCGCCCGGATGGCGGAGTGGATGCCGTCGGCGCCGATGACGAGGTCGCCTTCCACGGTCTGTGCGGATCCGTCGACGGTCGATTTCAGATGGAGGGCCGCCCCCTTGCCGGTATTGCTGAAACCGGTCGCGCGCTGGCCGGGAACGACGCAGTCCGGACCGGCGCGCCGGACGAGCTCCCGGTAGAGCATCATCTGCAACTCGCCGCGGTGGACGGAATATTGCGGCCAGTTGTAGCCGGCCCATTTGCCCCGCGGCTCGGTCCAGATCTCCAGGCCCTTTTTGGAAAACAGGCCGAATTCCCGTGTTTGAACGCCGATCTTCGGCAGGCTGTTCTCAAAGCCGAGTTCGTAGAGTTCGCGAACGGCGTTCGGCTGCAGGTTGATGCCGACGCCGAGCGGCTTGATCTCGGGGGCCGTCTCGTAAATTCTGAAGGGGGCACCGATCTGGTGACAGGTCAGTCCGAGAGCAAGCCCGGCAATTCCGCCGCCGGCGATCAGGATGGTCATGAACGCTTTCGGGCCTTCGCGCCCGTCCCCCGTTTATCGTTGTCCGGCCCTCGTCGCGCGGTCGGCGTTATCGGTTTCCGCCGCAAGGGTATCGGTTGTTATGTTGGCCTCGTGATACAAAACATCACGTATGAAGTAAACGCGCTTACGCAAGGCGGCGGGGGCCGGCAGGAGACCGGCCTCGACCCAAACGAAACCGAAAGGGAAGTATCTTGGTGACACCGGTTCTGACGCATTTCTGCGATCTCACCGTCGAGCTGGCCGACATCTTGGAAATGGGCGACGGCCGGGCCGGGAAGCGGCGGATCATTCCGATTGTCGGGGGGACCGTGCGGGGGCCCCGGATCAGCGGGAAGATCCTCAACCTCGGCGCGGACTGGCAGACCGTGTTTCGCGACGGCATGGCGGAGCTCGACACCCGTTATGCGTTTGAGACCGATGACGGCGCCCTCATCGAAATCCGCAACTTCGGCTATCGCCACGGATCTCCGGAGGTGATCGCGGCGGTCGGGCGCGGCGAGCACGTGGACCCGTCCCGGTATTACATGCGCACCCATGCGAGGCTGGAAACCGGCGACGAGCGCTATGCCTGGGTGAACCGCATGCTGTTTGTGGGCGCGGGCGGGCGAAACCGGAACTCGGTCGAGATTTCGCTCTACGCGGTGGAATAGAGACCGGAGACGGACGGGGCGCGCTGTCTGGGTTACAGCGGCCAGAAGACCAGCATGGCGGGGACCGAAACCCCGAGCACGAGGAGTTCCAGCGGCAGGCCCAGGCGCCAGTAGTCGCCGAAGCGGTAGCCGCCGGGACCCATGATGATGGTGTTGTTCTTGTGCCCGATCGGGGTGAGAAACGCGCAGGATCCGGCCACCGCAACACCCATCAGGAACGGATCCGGACTGACGCCCAGGGCCTGCGCGATCTGGACCCCGATGGGGGCTGCGATCAGACAGGTCGCGACATTGTTGAGAAAGTCGGACAGGGTCATGGTGACGGCCATCAGGACCGCGAGCGCCACCCAGGCGGGAAAGCCGTCGGTGACGCCGACAATTCCGGACGCGATCAGCTGCGCGCTGCCGGTGGTTTCGAACGCCTGGCCGAGCGGGATCAGCGAGCCGAGCAGGACGATCACCTTCCATTCCACCGCCTCATAGACCTCCCGTCCGCTGATCAGTCCCGCCAGGGCATAGACAATGGTGCAGGCGGCGAGCGCGACGGGCAGATAGACGAGGCCGGCGACGGCCGCCGCGATGGCAAGTCCGAAGGCGGCAATGGCGAGGATGGCCTTGTTGCGCTGGATCAGGCCGGTGCTGCGGCCCTCGAGCGGCAGGACGCCGAGCCAGTTGATGGCGGCCTTCAGGCGGTTTTCGGTCCCGAGCAGCAGCAGCACGTCGCCCGGCTGGATCTTCATGTGCCGCACCCGCGCGTGGACGCGCCGGCCCTGGCGGGACACGCCGAGCAGGGTCACGCCATGGCCGTGGAGTAGGCTGAGGTCGAAGGCGCTGTTGCCGGAAATCCGGGCGCCGTCGGGAACAATGGCTTCCTTCAGGGTCAGATTGCCCCCGGTCAGGCCGTCGTTGTGTTTTTCAGAACCTGCGAACTCGAGCTTGGCCGCCCCCGTGAAGGCCTCGATGGCTTTCGGATCGCCTTCGACCACAAGGAAATCGCCCGGTGAAATCTGTTCCTGTCGGGCGAAACCGCGCAGCCGCCGTCCGTTGCGGATCAGGCCCAGGATGTTGATGTCGTTTTCGTCCGCGAGAGGATAGAGATCGCCGACGGTCGTCTTGTCTTCCTTGGCGCTTTCGCCGACACCCAGTTCGGCGACGTAAAGGCTGCTTTCCGGGTCTTCGGTCGCCGGCGCCTCCGTGACGCGGGACGGCAGGAGCCGCCAGCCGACCAGGGTGACGAACAGAACGCCGATCACGGCCACGGTCAGGCCGACCGGGGCGAAGGCAAACATGGAAAAAGGCTCGCCGAGCGCATCCTGGCGGTATTGCGCGACCACGATATTCGGCGGCGTTCCGATCAGGGTGATCATGCCGCCCAGAATGGTGGCGAAGGAGAGCGGCATCAGGGACAGGCCGACCGAACGGCCGGCCTTTTTGGCTGCCTCGATGTCGAGCGGCATCAAAAGCGCAAGCGCCGCCACATTGTTGATAACCGCGGAGAGGCCTGCGCCGATCACGGACATCAGTCCGATGTGGGTGGAAAGGCCGTGAGACGCGGCAAGGAGCTTGCCGGCCACAAGCTCGATCGCTCCGGAGTTCATCAGTCCCCTCGAGACGATCAGCACCAGGGCGATGATGACCACCGCCGGATGGCCGAAGCCGGAAAACACCACATCCTTCGGGACCAGTTGCAGCACGGTCGCCACCACCAGGGCGCCGAAGGCGACCAGGTCGTAGCGTATCCGTCCCCAGATCAGCAGAGCGAAGACCACGCCGAACAGGGCGAACATAAGGGCTTGGTCAAGTGTCACGAAAGGGATCTCCGGGCCGGATGCGGGAACGGGCAACGTCTAGAAACCGGGAGACCATATTCCGGATCGGAAGCGGAGGTCGAGAGCTTTGTGATCCGGCCGGGAGCGCGGGCTGGCGCAAACATCGCGCGGCCGTCGTCCGGCGGCGGATCTCAGGTGTTGAACTTGAACAGCAGGATATCGCCGTCCTTGACGACATATTCCTTGCCTTCGTCCCGGGCCTTGCCGGCTTCCTTGGCAGCGGCCTCGCCGCCCAGCGAGATGTAGTCGTCATAGGCGATCGTCTGGGCGCGGATGAAGCCGCGTTCAAAGTCGGTGTGAATGACCCCTGCCGCCGCCGGCGCCTTGGTGCCCTCGGTGATCGTCCAGGCGCGGACTTCCTTCGGGCCCGCGGTGAAGTAGGTGATCAGGCCGAGGAGCTCGTAGCCGGCGCGGATCAGCCGGTCGAGGCCGGGTTCCTCGAGGCCGATGGTTTCCAGGAACTCGTCCTGCTCTTCCTTGTCGAGCTGGGAGATTTCCGCCTCGATGGCGGCCGAGATGATGACCGAGCCGGCGCCTTGCGCCCTCGCCATGTCCTCCACCTTCGCCGACAGGGTGTTGCCGGTGGCGGCCGACGCCTCGTCGACGTTGCAGACATAAAGCACCGGTTTCGAGGTCAGAAGGTTCAGGCCGGCGAGGATTTTCCTTTCTTCCCCGCCGTCGAGCTTGAGCGTGCGCACGGGCTTGCCGTCCTGAAGCAGCGCCAGGGCCGCCTCCATGATCGGAACGACCGCCTTGGCTTCCTTGTCGCCGCCGGTCGCCTTTTTCTTGAGGGGCGCGATCCGGCGTTCCAGGCTTTCCATGTCGGCGACCATGAGTTCGGTCTCGACCGTCTCCGCGTCGGCGATCGGGTCGATGGCGCCTTCCACATGGGTGATGTCATCGTCCTCGAAGCAGCGCAGCACATGCACGATCGCATCCACCTCGCGGATGTTGGCCAGGAACTGGTTGCCGAGGCCTTCGCCCTTGGAGGCGCCGCGCACGAGGCCGGCGATGTCGACGAAGGTGATCCGCGTCGGGATGATTTCCCGGGACCTGGAGATCTTCTGAATGGCGTTCAGGCGCGGGTCCGGGACGGCGACCTCGCCGGTATTCGGCTCGATGGTGCAGAACGGATAGTTCGCGGCCTGCGCGGCGGCGGTCTTGGTGAGCGCGTTGAAGAGCGTGGACTTGCCGACGTTGGGCAGCCCGACGATGCCGCACTGGAAACCCATGGATGATCGCTTTCGGTTTGGATGTCTTGGACGTTGCCGCTATGTGCCGGAAGGCCGGGGCAAGGTCAAGGGGCGCGCACACGGCGCCTATGCGGAAAGAGCCGCGAAATCGCGACCCTTCGCGACGCCGGCTGCCAAATGGCTGTCAGTCGGCCTTTTTCTGGATCTCCACCGAGTGCGGATAAGGGATCGAAATGCCGTTGGCGTCGAAGGCTTCCTTGACCTTCTTGGTCATTGCGAACTTGAGCTCCCAATAGTCGGCGGCATTGCACCACAGGCGGACGCCGAGATCGACGGAGGAATCCCCCAGGCCGGTCACGCGGATCCATGGTTCGGGATCCTTGTGGACGCGTTCGTCCGCGACAGAGAGATCGGCGATGATGCCGATTGCCTTGTCGATTTCGTCCGAGTAGTCGATGCCGAAGGTGAAATCGACCCGCCTCGTCGGATGGGTGGAGTAATTCGTGATGACGGAGCCCCAGGCCTTGCCGTTGGGAAGGATGATCTGGACGTTGTCCGGGGTGGCCAGTTCCGTCATGAACAGGTTGATGTCCTTGACCGTTCCGGCGGTGCCGCCGATGTCGACGTATTGTCCGAGCCTGTAGGGCCGGAACAGGATCAGCATGACCCCCGCCGCGAGATCGCTCAAGGTACCCTGAAGTGCGAGGCCGATGGCCAGGGTGGCCGCACCGAGTACGGCGACAAGACTGGTCGCCTGGATGCCGAAAAGCTGCAGCACTGCGATGATGGTGACGAGCAGAATCAGCCATTTGATGATCGATGCGGCGAAGCTGCCGAGCGTATCGTCGATCCTGGGGCTGGCGTTGACACGCTTGCGGACCGTGTTGCTCAGGAAGCCGGCAAGCAACCAGCCGACAATCAGGACGACCACTGCCTTGGCCGCGTTGAGGATGAGGGGCGCATAGACGCTCACCTCCGAGATCATTGTGTCCATGGGACTTCCTTTGGCGTTGAGGTCAGGGCGGGCGGCCGGTCCGAAAGGCGGCGTAAGCAACTTAAAGGATCGGGTGCAAAGATAAAGGCTTGCCGGGGGCGTCCCGCGGGGATGTCAGCCCTGGTCCTTTTGGCCGAGCAGCTTCTTCAGCATGTCGGCCATGGGGCCGGACTTCGGCAGTTCCGGGGTCCTGGCCTGCCGCGCCTGCCGGATGTGGCTCTGGCCCTTGGGCTTCGCCGGCGCGGCCGGTCCGGCCTGATCTGTCCGGGGCGGCGTTGGACTGCCGCGCCTGGCCTTTTCCGGTTCGAGGGCGAGGGTCAGCTTGTTCGCGAACTGGCTGTCCCTGCCCTCGGCGAGCAGATCCGCGTTGTCGGCAATCTCGCGCAGCAGCGGTTCCAGCCAGTCGCCGTCGGCCTTGGCGAAGTCGCCCAGGACATAATTGGAGACCAGCTTCTTGTCGCCGGGGTGACCTATGCCGAGGCGCAGGCGGCGGTAGTCGGCGCCGATGTGGGCGGTGATCGAGCGCAGGCCGTTGTGCCCGCCGTGGCCGCCGCCGGTCTTCATGCGGAACTTCGCGGGCGGCAGGTCGAGTTCGTCGTAGATGACGACGATGTCCTGCGGCTCGACCTTGTAGAACCGCATGGCCTCGCCGACGGCGCGGCCGGATTCGTTCATGTAGGTGGAGGGCTTTACCAGGAGCACCTTCCCGGTCCCGAGGCGGCCTTCGGAGACCTGGGCCTGAAAACGGGCGCGCCAGGGCGAGAAGGAGGAGTGGCAGCGGTGGATCTCGTCAACGGCCATGAAGCCGATGTTGTGCCGGTTGCGCTCGTATTTCGCTCCCGGATTGCCGAGACCAACGATTAGCCGCATGAGACGCTCCCAGCCTGCTTCGGATCCTTATAGCGTATCCCGTGCTGGCAGAGGCCGGGAAACAAGAAGGGGACGGCCACCCGTCCCCTTCGTAATGCGTGGGGCGGCAAGACTCAGTCTTCGCCTTCCTCCGCGGCTTCTTCTGCTTCTTCTTCCGCTTCGTCGGTTTCCTTCAGGCCGGCCGGAGCAGCGATCGTCGCGATGGTGAAATCGCGGTCGGTGATCGTCGGCTGGCAGCCTTCCGGCAGCTTGACCGCGGAAATGTGCAGACTGTCGCCAAGATCGGCCTTGGCCAGATCGAGTTCCAGGGCTTCCGGAATTGCCGTTGCCGGAACGGTCATTTCGACCGTGTGGCGCACGACGTTGAGAACGCCGCCGCGCTTGATGCCCGGGCAGGTTTCTTCGTTGAGGAAGTGGACCGGGACGTCGATCGTCAGCACCGCATTCTTGGAAACGCGCAGGAAATCGACATGCAGCAGTTCGTCACGAACCGGGTGCAGCTGATAGTCCTTGGCGATGACCTGATGCTTTTCGCCGTTGACATCGATAATGCCGAGGTGGGTCAGAAAGCCGCCCTTGTGCAGGGTCAGCGTGGTTTCCTTCACCGGAATGGTGATCGGCAGGGCGGGTTTCTTGTCGCCGTAGATAACGGCGGGGAGAAGGCCTTCGCGACGCAGTGACCGAGCGGCCCCCTTGCCCACCCGTTCCCGTGCCGACGCCTTCAGCTCATAGCTGGTAGCCATGGCAAAACTCCTTCGGATGTTTTGAATATGGGCCGGCGATCCGCCGCGCTTCCATTTGGCAATGAAGGCACCTTGCATCGGGATCGGCCCGCAAGCGCCTCCTCCAGGGGTGCAGGCGCGGGGCTGCTATAGCGGAAAGGCCCCTGTTGCGCAAGCGGGAAGGTTGAATCCCGGTCCGGCCGTCCCATCCCGCCGGTGTATCCGGCGACCGGCGACCGGCGACCGGCGGCGGCCGATTGCTGCGGCCGGTCTTTCGGTGCCGTATGGGGGAATTGATGCGATGCGGCAAGTGTATGATGTTGCATAATTTTTAGGCAAATTTGAACTTCCGTAAGGGACCTTAGGAATAAAGATCTATTTTATTTGGATCAATAGAGGGGCTGGAAGCAATAATTTTAAGATGTGCATATAATATTTATACAACCACAGGTAATAC
>Ga0272444_10000526_pt1 | contig 40125 bp, 43 predicted proteins | sample SSMForm13_FD_201033 | JGI IMG/M metagenome (GOLD analysis project Ga0272444, IMG submission 201033) | Marine sediment archaeal communities from Little Sippewissett salt marsh, Falmouth, MA, United States - SSM-Form-13 | ecosystem: Environmental > Aquatic > Marine > Wetlands > Sediment ... | reverse complement strand
CGGCCCCTCGCCACTACGGAATTCTTAACTGCACTTGCCGGCCATTTTTCGGCGCATATGGCTGAAGATTTATGAGCCCTGGCTATTCTGGGGGCAAGCGGCCAATAGCAGCAGTGCGGGCCTGACGGCCTGTTTTCCGGGTAATTCTCAAGCGTATGCAGTGCCGCCTGGTCATGGGTTCGAGCGGCCAGGCAAGCACTTGGTACGTTCCAGGCATGTGCTGGAGAAAAGGGAAAAGGCCCCGGTTGGTGCCGGAGCCTTTGCGTATTCCTTTCAATCGGCACCTTTCACAGGGATGGTGGCATTCGGGTCCGGATGGAACATCTTCTGGACAAAGAACACGATCGCTGCGATGCCAAGTCCGACCAGGTCGGTGATCAGGCCACCGGCAATCAGGCAGAGAGCTGCAATGGTCAGGGCGATCCTGAGGAACCAGGCAGTACGCCCCCCCATAAACCAGCCTTGGATGCCTGCCGCCAGTAAGAACACGCCAGCGACAGCGGTGATCAGCGCCCGGCCGATCTCGAGGAATGTGCCGTCCATCAGCAGCGCCCCGTTGTAGAAAAACATGAAGGGCACGACAAAGGCGGTAATGCCGATCTTGAACGAGGTGACCGAGGTCTCCATCGGGTTGGCCCCTGATATTCCCGCCGCCGCATAGGACGCGAGCGCCACGGGTGGCGTGATGGCCGAGACCACCGCGAAGTAGAAGACGAAGAAGTGCGCCGTCAGCACCTCAATGCCAAGCTCCACCAGGCCAGGGGCGACCACCGAGGCCGCTACCGCATAGGCCGCCGTTGTCGGCATCCCCATGCCCAGCAGGATGGAAATACACATGGCAAAGAACAAGGCCAGCAGTTGCGAATGTTCCGCCATGCCCAAAAGCAGGTTGGAGAACCGGGCACCAACACCGGTGAGGGAAATGACACCCACGATAATCCCCGCGCAGGCGCAGACCGCGATGATCTGAATGGACATATGACCGGCGATTTCAAAGGCCTGGGCAATGGATTTCAGGTTCATCCGGTAAGGCGTAAACCAGGACACCACAGCCGCTGAGACAGTTGCCAAGGTGCCTGCCCGAATCACCGAATAGCCCATGAACAGTGCAATGATCAAAATGATGATCGGCAGGAACAGGAATATCCGGCGCACCATGGTATTGAATTTCGGCAGTTCGTCTTCGCTCATGCCGCGCATGCCCAGCTTGGCCGCTTCGAAATCCACCATGAAATAGATCGAGGTGAAATACAAAATCGCCGGGATGATGGCTGCGATGGCGATATCGGAATAGGGGATGCCCGTGATCTCAGCCATGATGAAGGCGCCGGCCCCCATGATCGGCGGCATGATCTGGCCACCGGTGGAAGCCCCGGCTTCAATCGCGCCGGCGGTTTTCTTGTGGTAGCCGACCTTTTTCATCAAGGGAATGGTGAGGGAGCCGGTGGCAACCACGTTGCCAGCCGAGGTGCCATTGATCATCCCCATCAGGCCGGAGGCAAAGATCGCAACCTTGGCCGGCCCCCCTCGTGCGCGTCCAGCAACCGAAAAGGCGAAGTTCACGAAGTAGTCGCCCACTTTCGAGGCCTGCAGGAAGGCCGCGAAAATGATGAACAGGATGATATAGGTCGACGACACGGCCGTGGTCGGCCCCAAGATCCCTGCGTCGGTGTAGACCTGGCTGAAGAATCGCTCCCAGGTGATGGCGGGCGAATTCAGGAAGCCTGGCAGGTGTTCTCCTACGAAAACATAGAGCAGGAAGACGGCGGCGATAAGCACCAAAGCCAGGCCCGCCATGCGGCGCGTCAGTTCCATGATCAACAACACGCCAGCAACCGCAGCGATGGAAATGCCGATTGGCGCAAAGGGCGTCCCGGTGGCATTTCGCATCAGGGTGCCATAGATGGTGATCAGGTAAGTGGCGACCGCGAAGCCGCAAATCACCAGGGCGATGTCGGGCATGGAGAACTCGTGCCGCGCGCGCCTGTCCACCCAGGACAAGACAATCCCGCCGACGGTCGCGATCATCAGCGGGATGCCAAACAGGTAGATTTCGTTGTTCCTGATACCCGGGTCGATGCCATTCCACATCAAGCCGCCGCTGATTTGTTCGGCGAAGTAAAAGGCTGCGGCCAAGGACAGCAAGGCCGGGATCATCAAAGCGATGCCCAGATACGAAACCAGCTTGGTTTCCCTGGTCGGTGCCGCGACAAAATTGCGCGCCGAAAACATGATAAAGCCGATCGCCAAAGCACCAGCCACGTGGACGATTCGGAAATTCCAGGTTTCCATGGGGAAGGTTGGCAGGAACGGCAGGTCAATGACACCGGCGGTCAGAGCCGCAATCGAAACTCCGTTCAGTGCAAACATGTGGAAGGCTGCATAAAGCCCGGCAATCGTCGCAACAAACAGAAAGGCTTTTCCTTCGTAAAGGCGCCGGTTGCTCTCGACCGGTTCCGCATCGACGCCTTCGGCGATCAGGTGTTCATCTTCAAGACCTGTCGGTGCTGCTTGGTTTTTGCTGCCCCGATCTCGGTCCTCTGTTTCTGGGATGCCCGCCTTCGTGTTTCGCTCGTCGCTCATCCGCCTGTTCCTTTTTTCTCGTGAATTCTCTGCTGTTCAGTGGCAGAACTTGCCAGGCTGCCAATCAACAGCAGAGCACTCTTTTATTGTGCTTATGTCAAGACAAGAAGACCGTGCAGGGCTTGCCCGGCACGGCCTCCAGAAAAGTCTCGCGGTGTATTTCAGGCCGCTTACTTACCGTGGATCATATCGTCAGCAATGCTGGCGCCATTCTCATTGAACCACTTGGCTGCCCCCGGGTGCCATTTCATCACTGTGTTTTTGGTCCAGTTTTCCGGCAAGGTGGAACGCGCTGCCTTGTGGATGCCAACCATCCTGGCATTGTCACTCATGACCACCTTGGTGGCTTCGTAAACGAAGCTTTCCGGCAGATCGCAATTGGCAATGGCGAAGTTCCACATGGATACAGACCGAGCATCGGCAGTCAGGGTCTTATAGGAATCGGCCTTGATCGAATAGCTGGAGACCGGGAAGGCTTCCATGATCTTCTTCTGTTCCGCTTCCGTGAACTCGATGATGTTGATGTCGGTTTGGACTTCCAACTGGCTCACAGCCGGAACCGGCACGCCAGCGGCAAAAGCGATGACGTCCAACAGGCCGTCCTGCAGCTGGCCGCCAAGATCAGCCCAACCGCCGTTGCGGCGTTCGAACTGGACGCCGAGGGTTTCCATCATGCGCGGGAAATAGGTATCGGAGGTGGATCCAGCGGGACCAAAACCAATTTTCGCGCCAGCAGGGATATCAGCAATCGAGGTGATGCCCGAAGACTTCAGCGTGGTGACCGAGAAAGGCGTTTGATACATCGGGAACATCGCACAGGCATTGGTCATTTTCAGACCCGGCGCGATGGGGTTGGTGCCGTTCAGACTTTCGGCTGCTGGCCCCATGGTGGTCATACCGAATGCCGCCTGGCCGGTATGGACCAGAGCCATGTTCTGCATCGGACCGCCCGTGACTTCGGCCCCGCCGGACAGCCCCAGCTCGTTGCCGACCAGATTGGCCCAGCCGGAGCCATAAGCGAAATAGGTACCGCCTTGCGATGCAGTGCCGACGGTGAAGCTGCTTGGCCAACCCGTGCGGTCTTGAGCCATTGCAGAAGAAGCGGTGCTAACGCCAACCCCAAGGGCCACCGCGACGGCGGCCAGTCTAGATAGTTTCATAACGGGTTTCTCTCACTCTTGTAATAATCGAAGCACCGGTTTACCAGAACTGCGGGCCGTATAAAGCATAGTTTTTTTTGGGGTTCTCTCGCCTAGAAAGAACAAGGAACACGAGGCTGCTCGGCAAATTGCCCCTCGGGTATTCGGGGACAGGCCACGCCTTTCCAAGCCGGTTCGGAGGGGCGAGTCGATCGCAAGGGGAAATCGGGTATTCCTGCCGATCGTGGAGCAAACGACTCCGGGCCCCGGGCACCGAGCCGGTGTGAGCCACGCTTCCGTGCTACTGCGTAAAGCCCCCGCCATGGTGCTTTTTGTGCCTTTAGCGTTGGTTTTCCCTTGCTGCCGGCCTGCTGGGTGGGCAAGACTGATCTGACTCCGTCCAATATGAATTGTAAAGACATTTATATGGCAGAGATTCGCCGGCTATTATTTATTGTCTTTACTATAATTAGCGAATGCAGACCAAGATCCGACAACGCGGCGCCCCTAAAAAGCAGGTTACCGCCAGCAAACTGGTCAACATGCGGGTCACGCCGGAACAGCACGAGCGCTGGATGCGCGCGGCCAGTGCGGCCGGCCTGACGTTGTCAGCCTGGCTGAAACAACTGGCGGATACGCAGGCGCCGGCCCAGCTGGCTGCATCATCCGCGCGGCAGCAATCGGGCCCGCAAGGAGCACACGCCAAACTCCCAGAGCAGGTCCCGACAGACAAGAATACGCCGCCCTTTGGGGCCTGGGACAACATTCGTTTCCACGGCAGACTGGATTACCTGCCGGTGGTGATCGATAAGCAGCGGCAGGCATGGGTGCTCAAGCGGAAAGGAGGCACTCTCGGCTGGTTACAGGCGCCTGTTGCCGAGGTTACAGATCGCGCAAAGGTGATGCCCAGCGTGTCATTCTTCGTGTACTTCAGAGACAGGCTGCGAGAGGCCTATTGCCATCCTTCGCAACTGGGTGATTGAGGTGGACACTCCCGCCGGCAAAGTGTGCGTCTCCCATAAACTCTGCCTGCTCGCAGGCGCTTGCGAGAGGCTGGCGAAGCGTGTTGGAGTTCGCGGGTAATCTCGGGAAGTGTCATGGCAAAACCACTGTTGATTCTGCAACTGCGCCCGGAGGACGAGACCTCCGACAACGAGTACGCGGCCTTTTTGAAATACGGTGCGCTCGACGCACAAGACACGCTACGCCTGCGCATCGAATCCAGCGGTATTCCCGGGACGCTGAACCTGGATGAGTTCAGCGCGCTGATCGTCGGCGGCAGCCCGTTCGATATCAGCACCCCGGCCGGCGAAAAGTCCGCCGTGCAGCTGAAGATAGAGGACGACTTTTCCCGCCTATTGGACCAGGTCGTCGCGCGCGATTTTCCCTTTCTCGGCGCCTGTTCCGGCAACGGCCTGCTCGGCTCCTACCTGGGGGCCCCGATCTCGCGCAGGTACGGTGAGCCGGTCGGCTGCGTGTCGCTGCAGGTGACCGAGCAGGGGCGGCAGGACCCGTTGCTGGCCGGCATGCCGCCCGGCATCGATGTGCTGCTCGGGCACAAGGAGGCCTGCGACGAGGTGCCGCGCGGGGCGGTGCTGCTGATGACCGGCGCCGCCTGCCCGGTGCAGATGTTCCGTGTCGGCAACAATGTGTATGCCACCCAGTTTCATCCCGAGGGTGATGCCGAGGGCTTCGCCACCCGTATCCAGGTCTATCGTCACCATGGCTACTTCGAACCGGAGCAGGCCGAAGAACTGATCGCCACGGTGAACGGCGTGCAGACCCCGTGGGCCCAGGAAATTCTCAGGCGCTTCGTCGATCGCTACCTGCGCTGAGTGCTGTCACTGAGGCCGCCGCCGTTGCCCTTCCAGCCGGTGGATCGACCAGGCCAGGGCGATGGCGCCGCCGAACAGCGCGAACGCCACCGCCAGGTTGCCCAGGCTGTGCGGGCTGAACACCAGCAACAAGCCCAGGCCGAGCATCAGCAGTCCGGACAACAGTTTCAGCAGGCGTCCCTCGCGTTGCGACAGCTTGCGCCGGCCGAGGGTGAAGGCGAAGGCCAGCACGATCAGTAGCAGCGGCGTGACATACACCAGGTTGTACAGCGCCAGGTAGGCGTAATGGCTGCCCGCGGGCAGCTGGTGCAGGGTCAGCAGGCGCGTGTAGATCATGGGAAAACCCGCGGTGCACAGCAGCTCGTAGCTGTTGGCGGCCACCGCCAGCAGCACCGTGCCGAACAGCATGCTCGCCAGGTGCTCGGTGTGGACCAGGCCGCGCACGCGCTGGAACAGGCGGCCACGATGCTGTGCCGACATGCTCAGGGAGGGGCCGTGCAGCGGCCTGAAATAGTCCTTGATGTTGATCAGCGCCAGGCCCACCGCGACCAGGCCGGCGAGCCCGGTGACCAGCTTGAGTTCGCCCAGCAGCGCGAACAGGTTCAGCCAGGCGGCCATGAACAGGAAATACACCAGGCCGGAGAACAGCACGAAGATGCCGCCGACCGCGAGCATGCGCGCGCGGCTGCGGGTGTTCACCAGCAGGCTGAGCAGGAACAGCAGCACGAAGAAGGCACATGGATTGAAGGCATCCAGCCCGGCCAGCAGCACGGTGAGCAGCGGCAGTGACAGGGCCTGCGCCTCGACCGGGCCGAACAGCGGCACATCCAGCCGCTGACCGGGCGACGACAGTTGTCCGCCCGCGCCCTCCTGCACCTGGAAGCCGGGTGGCCAGTCACCGTAGACAGTGTGGTAGCAGTCTGCGAGCCCACCCAGGATCGCCTGCTGCGTTTGCCCCCCGTTCCAGCCGGTCGATTGCCGACCGCACCAGAAGAAGCTCGGTACCGAGTTGGCGCTGCCGCCGCTCAGTTGCGCCATCGCCAGGAAGCGTTTGCGGTTGTGCGGCTGGTGATAGACCTCGAGGCTATGCACGCGCAGCCAGGGATGGTTTTCCGCCAGTGCAGCGATGTGCGGCCGCGCCTGCAGGCAGTGTGGACAGCGCTCGGACCAGAAGAAATACAGATCGACCTGCGGCACCCGCGGCGCCTGGCGGTACCACAGGGCGGCATCGCCCGGCATGTCCATGGCCGTGGCCACGGTGTGGGCGGGTATCAGCAATGTCAGCAGGATCGCGAACAAGCGCAACATGAGCGGCTCGACTCCACCCGGGGTAATCGGGTTGCGGGAATGTCCACTAATAAATTTAGCGCTTCGGCGCCGGGGTGTCAGGGCTGCAAATCCTGCCGCATGGTGTTCAAGGGTGGCGCGGTCATGCCGCTAACTTCATCAGTAGTTCCCTATCCGTTTTTGCATCCGCGCATGCCCCGATTCGACAAACTCTCTGTGCAAACCTGGTTGACCGGCTTGCTGCTGCTCGGCCTGGTGGCCGGCGTGTGGATGTCTGCCGAGACCCACATGCGGCGTACCGCGCTGCAGGATCAGCGCTTCCATCAATTGCAGCAACTGTCTGTGCTGCGCGCCAGTCTCGAGAGCCAGATCAATTCGCACCTGCTGGTGCTGCGCGGCCTGGCGGGCGTGGTGTCCGCCGAGCCGGATATGGATCAGTTGGCGTTTTCCCGAATCGCCAGGGAGATGATGCACCTCGACACCGCCCTGACCAGCCTGGCGGCGGGCCGGAACGGGCAAGCGAGACTGCTGTATCCGCATGATGAGCAGGCGGCGCAGGATCAACATACCGCCTGGCATGATTCGATGTTGCAGGTGGTCGACGCCGGGGACATCGTGCTGCTCGGGCCGCTGCGCCGGGCGCAGGGCGGTAGCGTGTTCATCGCCCGCGCGCCGGTGTTCGTCGACACAGGTGAAGCGGGCCGGGGGCGGGAATTCTGGGGACAGATCTCCGCCGTGTTCGATGCACAGCTGCTGTTGCAGCGCGCCGAACTGGATACACCCGGTGCGCCGCTCCGGGTCGCCCTGCGCGGCGATGACGGCCTGGGCGGCGAAGCCGGGGTGTTTTTCGGCGATGCCAGGGTGTTCGACGACCCTGTGCACCTGGTCGAGGTGGCGCTGCCCTCCGGTCGCTGGCAGATGGCCGGCGTCGCCGCGGATGCCCGGTCCGGCGGGGAATCTCACATCGGCATCCGCTATGCGCGCGTCGCTTTGGCGACGGTGGCGATGCTGCTGTTGCTCTGGCTGTTGACCCGGCAGGCCAATCAGCGCAGGCGACTGCTGGCCGAGACGGAACTGGAGGAGAGCCGCCGGCGCTATCGCAACCTGGTGGAGAACACCCAGGACTGGATCTGGGAGATCGATGCGCAGGGGCGTTATGTGTACGCCAGTCCGCGGGTGGAGCAACTGCTCGGCTATGCGCCGCAGGAACTGCTGGGCAAAACGCCTTTCGACCTGATGCCGGACGCAGAGGCCGAGCGTGTCGCCGGGGAATTTGCCGCAATCGCCGCTTCGCGTCAGCCATTCAATGCCCTGGTAAACAGCAATCGCCACCGCGATGGGCACGAGGTGGTGCTGGAAACCAGCGGCACACCGGTGTTTGATGAACAAGGCGAGTTCCTCGGTTATCGCGGTGTCGATCGCGACATCACCGAGCGCAGGCGTCTCGAGCAGCGGGACGGAATGCGCATCAAGGTGCTGGAGGAACTGGCGCAGGGCGCTGCGCTCGATAGCGTGCTGTTGCGGCTGGTGTACCTGGTGGAAGCGGAAATGCCCGGGGCGAGGTGCGCCATCTATCTGCTGGACGATGCGGGCAAGCAGCTTGTGCTCGCCGCGGCGCCGAGCCTGCCTGATGTCTACCGGCAGGCGATGGACGGCCTGGAAATCGGCCCGGCGGGGGCGTCCTATGGCAGTGCGGCATTCCTCGGCAAGCCGGTCATCGTCGAGGACATTCGGCAGCATCGCTACTGGGACGCGTTCCGGGAGCTGGCGATGCAGGCGGGCGTGGTGGCCTGCTGGGCGCAGCCGATACGCAACAGCGGCAGCGAACTGGTCGGCATCTTCGCCATCCACTACCAGCAGCCCCGGGCGCCGGACAGGGAGGGGTTCGCGCTGCTCGCGCCCTATCTCGACCTGGCCGGTATCGCCATCGAACGCGAAGCGAGCATGCGCCGCATCGCCAAGGACGAGACCTGGCGGCGAATCCTGATAGATCAGTCGCGTGACGGTATCGTGATCCTCGACCGGGCCGGCAAGGTGTACTACGCGAATCATCGTTTCGCCAAGATGCTCGGCCGTTCCCTGGAGGAGATCCGGCAAATGCATGTGTGGGACTGGGATGCGCAGATGAGCCGCGCCGAGTTGCAGCAGGCACTGCAGGATATCGACGAGCATGGCGCCCAGTTCGAGACCCTGCATCGCCATCGCGACGGCCGCCTGCTCAACGTGGAGATAACCGCCAATTCGGCACAAGGCGAAGGACGCGCGCTGGTGTTCTGCGTATGCCGCGACGTGACCGAACGCAAGCGCGACGAACAGGCCCTGCGCGACAGCGAGGAACGCTTCACCCTGGCGATGCGCGCCGCCAACGACGGCCTGTGGGATTGGGACATGCTCACCGACCAGGTGTATTTCTCGCCGCGCTGGAAGAGCATGCTGGGCTACCGGGAAGAGGAACTCGACAACGTCTTCTCCACCTGGGAAAAGCTGGTGGACCAGCAGGGTCACGATCAGGCCATGCAGGCGATCAGGCATTGCACCGAGGACGGCGAGCCCGGCTTCGTTATCGAGTTGCGCATGCGTCACAAGGACGGGCACTGGGTGCACGTGCTGTCGCGCGCGATCCTGTTGCGCGACCAACAGGGGCGGCCCTCGCGCATGGTCGGCACGCACGTCGATATCACCGCGCAGAAACAACTCGAGGCACGTCTGCGCGACAGCGAGGCGCAGGCCAACCTGATCATCGATACCGCGCCCGAGGCGATCATCATGACCGACTCGCAGGCGCGCATGGTACGGGTCAACCCGCGGGTGATGGAGGTGTTCGGCTACCGGGAGCAGGAACTGCTCGGGCAAAAGGTGGAGATGCTGTTGCCGGATGCGCTGCGCGAGATGCACGTGAAGATGCGCCAGTTCTACATGCGCAATCCCGGCAAGATCGATTTGCGCGAGGAAGGCGTCAATACCTCGCTGCAGGGCCGCAGGAAGGACGGCAGCGTGTTCCCCCTGGAGGCCGGGGTGGGGCCGGTCAAGATCGGCGATGAACAACACTTCGTGGTGACCTTGATCGATATTTCGAAGCGCAAGCAGGCCGAACAGGCGATCAGGGAAAGCGAGGCGAGACTGCGCGAAGAGCGCGATTTCGTGGATGCGGTGGTCGAGGCGGCGGGCTCGGTCATCGTGGTGCTCGATCGTGACGGTCGCTTCGTGCGCTTCAACCGGGCGGCCGAGCAGATAACCGGTTACCGTTTCGAGGAGGTCCAGGGCCGGCCGATCTGGGAGTCGCTGATTCCGCCGCAGGCGCGGCCGCAGGTGCAGCAGGTTTTCCGGCAGTTGGTTGCCGGCGACATCGTCGGCCGTTTCGAAAACGAATGGCTGATGAAGGACGGCAGCCAGCGCCTGTTCGACTGGCGCAACACGGTGCTCGAGGACGCGCAAGGCAAGGTCGCCTACGTGGTGGCCCAGGGCCACGACATCACCGACATGCGTGCCGCCGAGCAGGCGCTGGCGGAACATCGTGACAAGCTGGAGCAGCTGGTGGAAGAGCGTACCGCGACCATCGGCCAGCAGGCGCGCATCATCGGTCAGAGCCACGATTCGATCATCACCACCGACCTGGCCGGTGTGGTGACCAGTTGGAACAGTGGCGCGGAAAGACTGTTCGGCCTGAGTGCACAACAGGCGATCGGCGAGAACATTGCCATGGTCTATCCCCCGGAGCAGCAGGAATTCCTGCAGCAGCAGGTGATCGAGCCGCTCAAGCTGCAGGGGCAGCACGAGGTGGATGTGCAGATGTGGCGTGCCGACCATTCGCGCTTCGATGCCCATCTGTCGCTGAGCATGCTGTTCGACGAGTCGAACCAGCCGGTCGGCATGGTCGGCTACGCCATGGATATTTCCGAGCGCAAGCGCTTCGAACAGGCGCTGCGCGAGAGCGAGGCGAACCTGGAACACGCGCAGGAAATCGCCCACATCGGCAGTTGGCACCTGGATATCGTCAACAATGCGCTCGGTTGGTCGAAGGAAACCTACCGCATCTTCGGGGTGCCCCTGGGCGCGCCGGTCAGCATGCAGGCCTTCATCGACACCATCCACCCCGACGATGCGCCGCAGGTGATTGCCGCCTGGGACGCCGCCCAGCAGGGCAAGCCCTACGATATCGAACACCGCCTGGTGGTGGATGGCGAGGAAAAATGGGTGCGCGAGCAGGCCGAGGTCGAGTTCGACCCGGACGGTCGCGCGGTGTGGGCGCTGGGCACGGTGCAGGATATCAGCGAACTGAAAAAGGCCGAGCAGACCACCCGCCAGGCCTTGCTCGAGGCGCAGCGCCTGGCCAAGCTGCGCAGCGAGTTCGTGGCCAATATGAGCCACGAGATCCGCACCCCGTTGAACGCCGTGCTCGGCCTGGCGCGCATGGGTGGCAGGGCGGACTCGTCGCAAAACGCGCGCGAATTGTTCGGCCGCATCGAGAATTCCAGCCGGCACCTGCTGCAGGTGGTCAACGACGTTCTGGATTTTTCCAAGGTGGAGGCCGGCAAGCTGCAGATCGAACAGCGGCCGTTCAAGCTGCGCGCCTCGATCGACAATGTCATCAAGCTGGTTGAACAACAGGCGAAGGCAAAGGCGCTGCAACTGCAGGTCGATTTCGCAGACGGGCTGCCGGGCTGGATCCTCGGCGATGCCCTGCGCCTGGAGCAGATACTGCTCAACCTGTTGTCCAACGCGGTCAAGTTCACCGAGAGCGGCTCGGTACGCCTGCTGGCGGATGCGCAGGCACAACAGCTCAGGTTGTGCATCAGCGATACCGGTATCGGCATCTCCGAGGAGCATCTGCGCCACCTGTTCCGGCCCTTCGAACAAGGTGATGCCTCGACCACCCGGCGCTTTGGCGGTACCGGCCTGGGGCTGACCATCAGCGACAAACTGGCGCAGATGATGGGCGGACGGATCAGTGTGCGCAGCCGGCTTGGCGAGGGCAGCGAGTTCGAACTGAACCTGCCGCTACGGCCGGCGGCTGCACCGCGCGAGGCGCGGCCTGCGCAGGTCGCAGCGGGCGGGCGGCGGCTTGCCGGTTTGCGGGTGTTGGCGGCCGAGGACGTGGAGGTCAACCGCCTGGTGCTGGCCGACCTGCTCGACCAGGAGGGCGCGCACGTGCTGTTCGCGGAAAACGGCCGACAGGCGATCGAGCTGCTGCAGGAGCAGGGCGTGAACAGCTTCGATGTGGTGCTGATGGATATCCAGATGCCGGTCATGGACGGCTATACCGCGACCGGGCAGATCCGCAGCCTGGCAGCGGATCTGCCGGTGATCGGGCTGACGGCCCACGCCCTGGAGGACGAGCGGGAACGTTGCCTGGCGGCGGGCATGGCCGAGCATGTGGCCAAGCCGGTCGAGCCGGACGAGCTGGTGGCGGCGATCCGACGGCTGGTTCCGTCCGGTGAGGGAGGGCACGCAGCGGGCGCCAGGCTGCTGCGGCAGCCGGCGCACACGCCGGCAGCGGCACAGTCGCAACTGATCGATACGCAGACCCTGTTACAGCGCTTCAAGGGACGTGAGAGCTTCGTGCGCAAGCTGCTCGGCAGCGTGCGCGACACGCATGCGACCACGCCGCAGAAGCTGCGTGCGGCCGCCGAGCAACAGGATGTCGAAACGCTGCGTTTTGTCGCCCACAGCCTGAAAGGTATGGCCGGGAACATGCAGGTTGCCCGGTTGCTGGTGATCGCCAGGCAGGTCGAGGCACAGCTCAAGGCGGGCAAGCTGGACAGTGCCGTGGCGTCGGCGCAACAGCTGGCACAGATGCTTGAGGGCACGCTGGCGGAGATCGACACCTACCTGCAGGAGTCGACCTCGGCCGGTCAACACGGCTAGACTGTTTTGCGCTAGCTCCGCTACGCTGTGAAGGCGACGGTTTTGCTGGCTGCCTGGCAAGCGCCGAGTGCCGATTTTGTTAAGGTTTCGGCGGTCGCTGCCGTTCCAGTGGGGGGATTCCCGCTGTCGAGTTGTTGCAAGGGATTTGATGCATAACAACCCCTCCATTCTGATTGTCGATGACCAGCTCGAGAACCTGCTGATTCTCGATGATCTGCTGGGCGACGCCTACTGCGTTCACACCGCCGCTGATGGTCAGCAGGCGGTGTCGTTCCTGGAGTCCGGCGGTGTCGCCGAACTGGTGCTGATGGACGTGATGATGCCGGTCATGGATGGTTTCGAAGCGTGCAGGCGGATCAAGGAAAATGCGGCGCTCAGAGATATCCCCCTGTTGTTTCTGACCAGCCTGGAGAGTGCCGCCGACGAGGCGCATGGCCTGTCGCTAGGGGCCGAGGACTTCATCCACAAACCGTTTTCCGCGCCGGTGGTGCTGGCGCGGGTGCGCAATCACCTGCAGCTTGCCAGGGTCAAGCGGCAGCTGAAACTGCGCAATGAAGACCTGGAACGCCAGGTCGATGAGCGCACCCGCGAGGTGATCGCCAAGTCGGAAGAACTGATATTGCGCACCGAACAACTGTCGTCCGCACAGGGCGCGACCATCTCGGCGCTGTGCTCGCTGGCCGAGGTGCGCGACAACGAGACCGGAAACCACATCCGGCGTACCCAGAAATACGTGCGTGCCCTGGCGGAAAGGTTGCGTGATCACCCACGCTTCCGTGACGAACTGAACGAAGACAACATCGTGCAGATGTACAAGTCCGCACCTTTGCACGACGTGGGCAAGGTGGCGATACCGGACAGCATCCTGCTCAAACCCGGCAAGCTGACGGCCGAGGAATGGGCGATCATGCGTCGCCACTGCGAATATGGGCGCGATGCCATCCTCGAGGCGGAAAAAGAACTCGGCGACGGTGCCGGTTCATTTTTGCGTTATGCCCGGGAAATCGCCTACGGTCACCACGAGCGTTGGGACGGCAAAGGTTATCCGCAGGGCGTGAGTGGCGAGGAGATCCCTATCTCGGCCCGGCTGATGGCGGTTGCCGATGTCTACGATGCCCTGATATCGAAGCGCGTCTACAAACAGGCCTATTCGCACGAGCGCGCGCTGCAGATCATCGCCGATGCGCGCGGCAGCCATTTCGACCCGGACGTGGCCGATGCGATGTTGGGCATTGCCGACGAATTCGCTGTCATCGCCAACACCCTGCGCGACGACCACTGAAGCAGGGCTGGCAGCTCGCCCAGTCTGCCCGGGGAGGGCGATCAGCGCGGTGTCGCCCCAGGTGCCGTCGCCCGCGTCATGCATCTACTCGCTGTATTGCCGGCACGAGTGCCGGGTGCGTATGCTGGAAAACCAGGGCAGATGCAGGCCTGGCTGCGCCGCGTAAATCAGTCGTGCGAACCGCTGGATTGGCTGAGGAAGTACCAGATGAAGAAGCCGGCAATCACCAGCACGAAGGCGATAACGCCGAAAGAAAGAATGCCGACCCAGTCACTGAAGAGTTCTGCCCAGAGTTCCATGTGTACCTCCCGCGTATCTTTGTGCGCACAGGCTAGCCTTGCCCTGAACCCCTTGGGTTGATCAATATCAACCACTATGTAAAAAAGCACTTATGGTGCAATGTGCGCACAATGCGCATTCCAGGAGAAGATCATGACCGAACCGGTAATCGCCCAGAAAAAGCCCTGTATCGTCGACCTCGAGGAAGGCAAGGAATATTGGTGGTGCGCCTGCGGGCGCTCGCAAAACCAGCCCTGGTGTGACGGCTCGCACCAGGGTACGGGCATCGAACCGCTCGGTTTCACTGCCGACAAGAGCGGCAAGCGGGGTCTGTGTTGCTGCAAACAAACCGCGAATCCGCCTTTCTGTGACGGTACCCACAGCAGCCTTGAAGACTGATTGCCGCGCAGGTGTTCTGGCGTCGTGATCAGCACAGTTTTCAGCTAGAGATAACAGATGTTCAGGTCGATTTCCCAGTGGCTGGCACGCGTGCCGCAAACGCAGGACAGCGACGAGGAGGCACAGCGCCACCTTGCCGCCGCGATCCTGTTGTTCGAGGTGGCGCGTGCCGATCATGAACTGGATGACAGCGAGGTCGCGCGCCTGGAGCAGGTGCTGCGCGCGCACTGGCTGCTCGACGACCAGGCCCTGGCGGATCTGATGACGGTGGCCGGGCACCAGTCCGAACTGAGTGCCTCGCTGCACGAGCACGTGCAGGTAATCAATCGCGGTTTCTCGCAGCAGGAGAAATACCGCCTGTTGCTCGGCCTGTGGCAGGTGGCCTGCTCGGACCGCAAGATCCATCACCACGAGGAACACCTGGTACGGCGTATCGCCGACCTGCTGTACCTGTCGCACAGCGACTTCATCCGTGCCAAGCACCAGGCCCTGGGCGAGGCAGACTGAACTTACTCCAGCAGCAGGGTGATCAGCTGTTTCGGGCCGTGGATGCCGTAGGCCAGGGTCTGCTCGATATCCGCGGTCTTGGACGGGCCGGAGATCAACAGCGCATTGGTCGGCATGCCGTCCGCCCAGCGCTGCGCCTCGATCAGTCCGGCGAAGGTTTCGTGGAGTTGCTCGGCCTGCAGCAGGGCGATGTGCACCGGCGGCACCAGCGACATCAGCCGCGGCTCGGCGGCGTCCGGCCACAACACCAGGCTGCCGGTCTCCGCGATGCCGGCGCGACAGCGGGTGATGGCCACATCGATGTCGCCAAACAGCGCCGGTTTCCATTGCTCGATCGCCTGCTCGTAGACATGCAGATCGATGCCGGGCAGAGCGCCCAGCCCGGGCAGCGCCTCGGCATGCCGATTGCCGACCAGCACCCTGCGCAGCTGTCGCTGCGGCAGCTCCGCCTCCAGCCACTGCAGCCACCGGTCGGCCGGCAGGCGGTGTACCTCGCCACGTACCGCGTGCTGCCGGGCGGTGAAGCGCTGGATGCGCTGTTCGCGGCTCCAGCCCGGAGTCGCAGCCTGTTCCCGCGGCGGTGCCGCCTGGCTCGGACGGTTGGCGAGCAGGCGTTGCAGAATGCGTTCGCGGTTACTCATCGACAAAGCCCTCGTGCCTGGCCAACTCGTGCAGGCTTCTGGCAGCCGGCCTGGCCGCCTTGCGATAGCGGCTCCAGGCGCCGAGACGCGCGGGTGCCAGCGAGCGCAGGCGGGTGGCGAGACGGGTGAACAGGCGATAGGCGAGGGGGCGGCTGTAGAGCAGCGCCCACAGCTTCCAGGCCAGTGCCTCGCCCGGCTTGCGCAGGCTGCCCTTGCCGCGCAGCTGTGATTGCTCGTGCTGCGCGCTGACCGCCTCGGCGCGCAGGCGGTTGATCAGGCTGGGCAGCGGAATCTTCACCGGGCACACCTCGCCACAGGCGCCGCACAGGGAACAGGCCGAGGTGAGGCTGCCGACCTGGTCCAGCCCCAAGCGCTGCGGTTCGAGCACGATGCCGATCGGCCCCGGGTACACGGTGCCGTAGGCATGCCCGCCGACATGCACGTACACCGGGCAGTGGTTGATGCAGGCGCCGCAGCGGATGCAGCGCAAGGTATCGAGCAGTTGCTCGTCGTAGCGGATGCGCGAGCGGCCGTTGTCGAGCAGCACCAGGTGCACCTGCTCGGGGCCGTCCAACTCGCCCGGCTGGCGCGGTCGGCTGATCATGTTGAAGTAGGTGGTGATCGGCTGGCCGGTGGCGGACTTGGTGAGGATGTCCAGCAGCGGCGGCACGTCGGCGAGCTTCTCCACCACTTTCTCGATGCCGGTGATGGCGATGTGCAGGCGCGGCGCGGTGGTGCTGAGCCGGCCGTTGCCCTCGTTCTCCACCAGGCACAGGGTGCCGGTCTCGGCGACCGCGAAGTTGACCCCGGAGATGCCGGCATCGGCATTGGCGAACTTGTCGCGCAGGATCAGGCGTGCGCTCTCGGTCAGCTCGTTTATGTCTTCGGTGTAGGGCAGCTCCGGGTGGAACTGGCGGAACAGCTCGGCCACCTCGATGCGGTTCTTGTGGATCGCCGGGGCGACGATGTGCGAGGGCGGCTCGTGCGCCAGCTGGATGATGTATTCGCCCAGGTCGGATTCGATCACCTCGATGCCGCGCGCCTCGAGGTAGTGATTGAGCTCGGTCTCTTCCGAGACCATCGACTTGCCCTTGACCACCGAGCGCGCATTGTTGCTATCGAGAATGCCGTGGATGATGGCGTTGGCCTGTTCGGGCGTTTCCGCCCAGTGCACGGCGATGCCGTTCTCGGTCAGCTTCTGTTCGAGCTGCTCAAGCAGCTCGGCCTGCCGCCCCAGCGCGTTGGCGCGGATCGCGCGTGCCTGCTCGCGCAAGGCCTGCAGCTGCTGGTCATCCGGAAACTGTTCGGCGCGGCGCGCGCGGATGCCGTCCATCGCCACGCGGAAGTTGTGGCGCAGCTGGTCGTTGTGCAGCGCCTTGTCGATGCGCGCGTGCAGGGCCTGGTCCTGGTTCACGAGGTGCGCTCCAGCAGGAACTCGGCGATATGCTGTACCGGCAGATCGGCCTGCTGTTTTTGCAGCGCGCCGCCGATGTTCATCAGGCAGCCGCAGTCCTGGCTGATCACGCGCTGCGCACCGCTGGCGCGCAGGCTGTCGCTCTTGGCGCCGACCATGGCGCCGGAGATGTCGGCCTGCTTGATCGAGAAGGTGCCGCCGAAACCGCAGCACTCGGTCGCACGTTCGTGCGCCACCACCTCGACCTGGTGCAGTTGCGCCAGCAAGGCCTCTGCATGGGCGGTCACGCCCATCTCGCGGCGTGCCGAGCAGGAGTGATGCACGGTGATCTTCACCGGCTCGCCCAGGTCCTTCAGGCGCAGGCCGAGCCGCTCGACCAGGAATTCGCTCAGCTCGAAGGTGCGTGCCGCGATGGCGTTTGCGCGCTGCTGGTCCGGCTCGCCGTCGAACAGTTCCGGCCAATGGTGCTTGATCATGCCGGCGCACGACGCGGACGGGACCACCAGCGGGATGTCCCTGGCAAAACAGGCCAGCTGCGCGCGCGCCACGGTCAGCGCCTGCTCCCGGTAACCGCTGTTGAATGCCGGCTGGCCGCAGCAGGACTGGCCATCGGGAAAGATCACCTCGACGCCGGCGCGCCGCAGCAACTGCATGCCGGCCAGCCCCGCCTTGGGATACAGCAGGTCGATCAGGCAGGTGCCGAAGTAATAAACCGATTGCGCAGCGGACAAGGGCGGCTCTCCAGGTTGGTCATCGTTATTGTAGGCACTGGGCCGCAGTGTGTTCAGCGCCGCCGGGCGGGAGCCGCGGCGCCATCGCCCTGTGCGCAGGCCGGGGACTTCTATTGTTGCGGTGGTGGCTGGGTCATCATGCGGGTGAAGTCGCTGACCTCGTTCATGTCGACCATGCCGTCACCATTGCGGTCCAGGTACTCGAACTGGGCGACCGAAGGCATCAGGAATTCGTTGCGGGTCACCATGCCGTCGCCATTGCCATCGTACTGGTGGAAGAACAGCTGGTTGATGGTCTCCAGGTCTGGCATCTGCCCGCGGTCTTCGGCGATGGCGCAGGTGCTCAACAGGACGAGCGGGATCAGGCGTTTCATGGCGGATATCCTAGGACAGGTTGAGATTGCGGCGGCATTGCATGAAGGCCACCTGTAGCTGACGCAGCAGGGCGTTGACCGTCTCGGCATCCAGCCCGCTGTCGCTGACGATGTTGTTGATGTCACCCGCCAGCGTCTGCATGGCCTGGTCCACCTGGGCGGTGGGCAGCTGCTCGGGGGCCCTGGGCGGCGCGGCGACCTCGCCCAGGGGTTCGACCTCCGCCGAGCGCGGGATCAGGCGCTGGTTTTTGCCGTCCTCCGCGCTCGCCATCAGCGGCGAGACCTTGTGGTAGGTCTGACCCTGGTAACGGAAGCCTTGCCCAACGGGTACGAGTGAGAATTTCATCCGCGCATTTTAGCCTTGGATCTTTGGTGCTGTCCGCGCCGGTGATAAGGTCGGCCGCGACGAACGCTTCGCGAGCCTGCCCACATGTCCCGCCTACGCCTTGACCGCCTGCTCAGCCAGGCCACCGACCTGTCGCGCAAGCAGGCGAAAATCGAGATCCGCAAGCAGCGGGTGAGTGTCGATGGCCAGGTGGTGCGCGACCCGGCGCTGCTGGTCGAGCAGGACGCGCCGGTCGAATGGCGGGGCGAGGCGGTGTCCCTGCCGGGGCCGCTGTACCTGATGATGCACAAGCCGGCCGGCCTGGTGTGCGCCCTGCGCGACGATATCCACTCGACCGTGGTCGACCTGTTGCCGCCGGCACTGCGCCAGCGGGTGCACATCGTCGGGCGGCTGGACCGGGACACCACCGGCCTGCTGCTGCTGAGCGACGATGGTGACTGGTCGCACCGCATCACCTCGCCGCGCCACGGCTGTGCCAAGGTGTATGTGGCGCAGCTGGCCGATGAGCTGGCGGAGGGCGCCGAGCAGCGTTTTGCCGAGGGAATGCTGCTGCGCAACGAAGACAAACCGACCCTGCCGGCCGAGCTGCAGCGTATCGCTCCACGCAGTGCGCGGGTGACCGTGCATGAAGGGCGCTATCACCTGGTGCGACGCCTGTTCGCCGCGCTCGGCAACCGCGTCACCGGGCTGCACCGCGAACGCATCGGCGGGCTGCAACTCGATAGCGCGCTGCGGCCGGGGCAGTGGCGTGAGCTGCACCCCGCTGAGGTCGATCGCGTTTTCGAGCGGGTGGACTAAACTCGGCTCAGGGGCTGGGCTTTTAATTCATGCCATGCACACGGGGCAACCCGATGACCGGCAAGATGACACCGCAAGCGATCGAGCGCCGCTACATTCGTCACCCCAGCGGCATGCCGATCCAATTCAGGGTCAGCGGCGATGTACCGCCGTTGCGCGAGCAGCTGCGCAACGTCAGCCAGGGCGGCCTGTGTTTTTGCGCCCATGTCGAGCTGGAACCCGGCTATCGCATCCATCTGCGCATCCCGGTGATCGATCAGTCGTTCGAGGCGGAAGGCCTGGTGATGTGGTGCCAGCGTGCCACCTGCGGTTACGAGGTTGGCGTGCGCTTCGTCGACGCCGACACCCGCTTCAGCATCAGGATGGTCGAGCAGCTGTGCCATATCGAACAGTACCGGCGCGACGTGCAGCGCGAGCAAGGGCGCACGCTGAGCAGCGAAGAGGCGGCATCCGAGTGGATCGAGCGCTTCGCTGCCGAGTTCCCCGGCATGTGCTGACAGCGCCTCAGTGATACTTTTCGCTGCTGATCTGCCCCGGTTCGCGGCGCAGATGCTTGCTCAGGCCGCGTGCCTGCAAGGCCTCGCTCATATCGGCGATCATCGCCTTGTTGCCGCACAGCATGAAGTGGCTGTGCAGCGGGTCGATCTCGCGTGCAGCCAGCGTTTCCAGCCGGCCACTGGTCAGGGCGTCGGTCACCCGTCCGTGAAATCCCGGCCGCGGGGTTTCGCTGCTCACGCAGGGGATGACCGACAGGCGCTGGTGTTGCCGGTCGAGCAGCTGGTCCAGCAGGTCCGGGTAGGTGATACAGGAAAGGTCGTGCACACCGTAGGCGAGAATCACCCGCTCGAAGCGTTGCCAGGGCTCGTCGGTCTGCAGGATCGACAGAAACGGTCCCACCCCGGTGCCGGTTGCCACCATCCACAGGTCACGCGCATGCGCCGGCACCTCGTCCAGGGTCAGAAAGCCGTTGGCCGAGTCGCCCACCCATACCTCTTCACCCACCTGCAATTGCGCCAGGCGATTGCTCAGCGGCCCTTCTGGTATGGTATTGAAAAGGATCTCCACGCCGGCGGTGCTGGGTGGATTGACGCAGGAATAGGGGCGGGCGATGCGCTCACCGTCGATGTCGAGGGCGATGCGAACGAACTGTCCTGCGGTGAACGGCGGATGTTCGCAATCGATGTGTAGAGAAAAGTGCGTCGCGTTCCATGCGGTCCGGCGCGAGATGCGCCCTCGGATCCAGTCAGTCATGAGACTTACCTGTTTGCGACAAATGTGTATGTTCAGGAACTTAGCGTTGTGATGCTTGAATGCAACCTCGTGCCGGTCAGGGTGTTGACAAGATTCCCGGGTTGGAGCGGCTGATCATGCGCAGCCACTGGTGGGGAATTATATTCCTATTTTTGGCCCTGGTGAGCTTTTTTGTCGCACGCCAGTGGTCGAGCCTGTTTCCGGATGCGGTGACCCTGCAGAGTGAAGCGAACTGCGATATCGCGGCGGGCCCCTGTCGCAGCAGCCTGCCGGATGGCGGCAGCCTGCAACTTTCGATCACGCCGGTGCCGATTCCGCTGATGCAGCCCCTGCAGGTCGAGGTGAAGGTGCAGAACAGTCAGTTGACGCCGCTGCAGCTGGATATCACCGGCCTCAACATGGAGATGGGGCTGAACCGTACCCGGCTGGAACCTGGCGCACCCGGTCATTGGTCCGGTGAAACCATCCTGCCTATCTGCAGTCAAAGGCGTATGCACTGGCAGGCCGCGCTGTTGCTTGGCGACGGCACGCGACAGTTTCGCATGGCATACCCGTTCTACACGCTAAGGCCTTGACCTTGCAGGATTTATGGCATCGATGTTGTTGCCGCTGTGGCGCCGGTTTGCTATAAACCCGAGCCAGTGCAGGTTTATACCCCCGTGGTTTGCGCTGTGTGAGCCGCGAATTTCCAAATGACTGCCCTTGGAGAAAGAACGATGAAAAAGGTGTTGATGACCGCTGTAGCCCTGAGCCTGGTCGCCTCTTTTGGTACCGCCGTTGCCGGTGATGCCGCTGCCGGTAAGGCGAAATTCGCGGTCTGCAGCGGCTGCCACGGGCCGACCGGTGCCGGAAACGATGCGCTCGGTTACCCGAAACTGTCCGGCCTGGAAGCGGGCTACGTGGCCGAGCAGCTGCGTGCCTTCAAGTCCGGTGCACGTGACAATGCCACCATGAAGGCGATGACCGCCGGCCTGACCGACGCGGACATGGACAACCTGGGCGCCTACGTCGCTACCCTGAAGTGATTTCTCCCAGGTGACACGGAAAAAGGTGCCTCCGGGCACCTTTTTTTATTGAGCGCTTTTATTGATCGGGGACAGGAGAACTGGACAGGTCGCTGAAATTTTTTTCGCACCTTGATCAGAGTTTCCTTATAATCGCCCCCCAGATTTTTGTTTGACACACGATTTGTTGCCTGGGAAAGACCATGAAAAAAGTTCTGCTGATCGCTTCTCTGTTCTCCTTTGCCTTCGCCGGCCAGGCGATGTCCGCTGGTGATGCTGCGGCAGGAAAGGCGAAATCCGCTGCATGTGCAGGCTGTCATGGTGTGGATGGCAACAGCGCAGCGCCGAACTTCCCGAAGATCGCCGGACAGGGCGAGGGCTACCTGTTCAAGCAACTGCAGGAGTTCAAGAGCGGCAAGCGTGTTGATGCCACCATGGCGGGCATGGTCGCCGGTCTCAACGAAACCGACATGGCCGACCTGGCTGCCTACTTCGCCAGCCAGACCGGCACCTCCGGTACCGCTGCGGAAGATCAGGTGGAACTGGGCCAGAGCATCTACCGTGCCGGCAATGCCGCATCCGGTGTCGCTGCCTGTGCCGCCTGCCACGGTCCGACCGGTGCCGGCAACCCGCAGGCCCGCTTCCCCAAGCTGAGCGGCCAGCACGCCGATTACACCGCCGCCCAGCTTGTCAAGTTCAGCAAGGGTGAGCGCGCCAACGACGCCGGCTCCATGATGCGTGTGGTTGCCGGCAAGATGAGCGAAGCCGAGATCAAGGCGGTTGCCCAGTACATTCAGGGCCTGCGTTGATCGGATCCCCGACACGCGCATCAGAAGGGTGGCCTCGGCCACCCTTTTTTGTGTCTGCCGCTGTCACGCCTGCTTGCTAGTTCTCGTCGGCCGCTGGCGTTAATATCGTTCGCCAGGCGTCGTTCGGAACCCGGCCGGTACAGGCGGTTCTAACGGCGGTAGCGGAATATTAAGGAGAGAGAAGAACGTGAAAAAGATGTTGTTCGTCGCACTGGCGACCGCCCTGGTCTGGAGCCTGCCGGCACTTGCTGCCAGCTATGAAGAGAATGTGCATTACCAGCAGATTCTGCCGGAGCCGCCGCAGGGAAAACCGGGTGACAAGGTCGAGGTGGTCGAGTTCTTCATGTACAGCTGCCCGCACTGTTACAACTTCGAACCGGCCCTGTCCGAGTGGCTGGAGAACAAGCCGGAAGACGTGGAGTTCGTGCGCGTACCGGCGATGTTCGGGCGCCACAACAACCTGCATGCCCAGGCCTATTACGCGCTGCAGGCGATGGGCGAGGGCGAACGCCTGCACGGCGCATTCTTCGAGGCGATCCACGAGCACAAGCGTGACCTGAAGACCCGCGAGGCGATCGACGAGTTCGTGCAGTCGCAGGGCGTCGACCTGGAGAAATTCCGCGAGGCCATGGGCTCGTTCGCGGTGGCCGCCAAGACCAACCGTGCCAGCTCGCTGTTGCGCCGTTACGGCATCCGTGGCGTGCCCTCACTGGTGGTCGATGGCCGCTACAAGAACGGCCGCGGCCTGGGCTTTAAAGATATGGTCGAGCTGGCCGACCAATTGGTGCAACAGGTTCGCCAGGAGCGCCGCGAAGCGGTCGAATAGTCTCTGATCATGCATTCCCTGCAGGCACACAGCGCCCATCCGCTCGCCCCGGGCTCCACCCTGCGCCTGTTGAGCTACAACATCCAGGCCGGGATCGATACCGACAAGTATCGGCACTATGTGACCAAGGGCTGGAAGCACGTGTTGCCGAGCCGCCAGCGCATGCACAACCTGGAACAGATCGCGCAGATGATCCGCGGTTACGACCTGGTTGGCCTGCAGGAGGCGGATTCGGGCAGCCTGCGCACCGGCTTTCTGGATATCACCGAGTACCTGGCGCGGCGTGCCGGTTACGAGCACTGGTACCGCCAGGTGAACCGCAATATCGGGGTGATCGCGCAGAACAGCAACGGTTTTCTCAGCCAGATCGAACCGACCGCCGTGACCAACTACCGGCTGCCGCCGGGCAAGGGGCGCGGCGCCATGCTGATCGAGTTCGGTTCCGGGGTGAAGGCCCTGCGCGTGTGCAGCCTGCACCTGGCACTGTCGCGGCGGGTACGCCGCCAGCAGCTGGATTTCATCGGCGAACTGGTCGGCAACAGCGAGCACCTGGTGGTGATGGGTGATCTGAATGCCGGTTGCGAGTCGCACGAGATCCGCTCCTTCATCGAAGACAACGGCCTGCGCGAACCGGCCTGCGCGCAGCCGACCTTCCCCAGCTGGCGTCCGGTGCGGCGTATCGATCACATCCTGGTGTCGCAGGCGCTGGAGGTACGCAATGCACGGGTGCTCGACTACCCGCTCAGCGATCACCTGCCGATCAGTGTCGAGTTGCTGGTGCCGGAAAGCCTGGGGCTTGCCGCCTGATCCCCTATGTCTGACGAATCCCAATGGCGTGACCGCTACCTGAAGCTGGCGGAACAGCTGGACAGCAACGAGGAGCGATTCCAGGAGGCGGAGCGCGAACTGTTGCGCCTGATCACCCGCCTGTGCGTTGCCTGCCAGGGACTGGACGACATGCTCGATCCGCACCTGGCACGTCTGCGCAAGGCCGCCCGCGACGGCACCGGCGGCAAGCTGCTGGAGCAGGCGCAGGCCTTTGGCGATGCGATCGTGCAGGCGCAGGATGACCGGGTCAATGCCGGCCTGGCGGAAAGCCTGTTGCAGCGCTCGAGTCTGCCGGGCGGTCAGCTCAAGCGTGCGCTGAAACTATGGCGTGAGCTGGCGGCCGCACCGGCCAAGGCCAGCGACAAGCAACTCGACGAACTGGCCGGCCTGCTGTTTGCGCAAGGTGCCGACGCGCAGAAGGAAAACGAGTCCTCCGCCGGTGGCGGCCTGTTCGGCAGGTTGCTCAGCCGTGGCGGCACCCCGCCCAACCAGGTGCTGCGCAAGCTGATCGAGGCCATGCAGTGGCCGGTGGCGATGCAGCACGAGGTGGATCAGCTGCAGTCGCGCCTGAGTGGCAATGCGCCGGACGATGCCTGGGTCGAGGTGGTCAAGCAGATCAGCAGTATGGCGGTGAGCGCCTTCGACCGGGTCGACCAGGACGCCAAGGCCGCCAGTGTCTTTCTCGAACAGCTGAGCGAGCGCCTGCAGGCGATCGACCAGTACATGGCCGGCGACAGCGAGCGCCGCCAGGCAACCCGCGACAGTGGTGCCCGCCTCGGCCAGGCGGTCAGCGACGAGGTCGGTGGCCTGACTGCCGACATGCACGCCAGCCACGACCTGGCCCAGTTGCGCACCCAGGTGCTGGGTGTGCTGGACCGTATCCAGGGGCATGTGGCCAGCCATGTCAGCGAGGAGGCCGAGCGCAGTGCGTTGGCCGAGGAGCAGGCGGCACAGTTGCAGAAACAGCTGGCGCAACTGGAGCAGGAGACCTTCGACCTGCGCCGCCAGGTGGCGGACAGCCACCACAAGGCGATGTCCGACCCCCTGACCGGCCTGCCCAACCGGCGCGCCTTCGAGGAGCGCGCGGAACAGGAGCTGGCGCGCTGGCGGCGTTTCGGCGACCCGCTGGCGCTGGTGGTGTGGGATGTCGACGATTTCAAGAAGATCAACGACGTGTTCGGCCACAAGGCCGGCGACCGCGCGCTGGCGCTGATCGGGCGCATCCTGCACGACACCCTGCGCGAGACCGATTTCATCGCCCGCTACGGCGGCGAGGAGTTCGTGGTGCTGCTGACTGGCGCCGAGCAGGATGCGGCGCTGAAGGTGGCCGAGATGATGCGCCGCAACGTGGAGGGCGCGGGCATGCATTCGCACAACAAGCCGGTTAAGATCACCCTGTCGGGCGGCCTGGCCATGCTGCAGGCGGAAGAGAGCATCGAGCAGCTGTTCGAGCGCGCCGACCAGGCCATGTACCAGGCCAAGAAGCAGGGCAAGAACCGCTGCCTGTCGGCCTGAATCAATCCTCGCTCATGCCCGCCCAGGCATAGCGCCAGTCCTGCCCGCTGACCGAGCGCAGTTCCGCCATCAAAAGATCGCTCGGCGAGGCCTCGCCGGGAAACACATTGCGCAGTTCGATGAAACAGCGGCCGACCGCGGCATGCTGACGCCAGTCCAGCTCATGCGCCGACGCGGCCTGACCGCAGGCGGGGCAGGGCAGCGATGTTGTATCGAGGCGCTCGCGCCAGTCGCCCAGGCGTGCGCGGCAGTGCGGGCAGCGCGGTTTCACCGTGTTCTCGCCGGTCAGTATCCGGGGTTCGGCGAACGGCCCGAGCAGGGCCACGTGGCAGAAGTGACGGTCGCCCGGATGCTCCGGCTCGAAGCGCAGATGCGGTGAACAGCCGGCGAACACCACGTGCCGTGGAAAGTTGCCGCCGGCGGCGAACACCCGGCTGTCGGGCTGCTCGGCGAGCGGCTCGCCACTGATCTCCATCGAGGCGAGCAGGGCTGCGAGCTGTTGCAGCTCACAGCTACTGGTCGGGTCTTGCGGAAAGATAAACAGGCTGCCGTTCATGCCGCGATTCTACCAGCCTCGCGGTGACCGCCCTGTGGTCTAATACGCGCATGAAAAGGTTTCTCATCGGGCTGGTGCGCCTTTACCAGCTGTTGATCAGCCCGATACTGGGCAACAACTGCCGTTACTATCCCAGCTGCTCCGCCTACACCATCGAGGCGATGGAGAAGTGGGGCCCGCTGCGCGGCATCTGGATGGGGCTGAAGCGCGTTGGCCGTTGTCATCCCTGGCACGAGGGCGGCGTCGACCCGGTGCCCGACCCGCCGGGTCACTCCAGCCACAAGCATTGCGACCATGACTGAGCTGCCCGCGCTGTTGCGCAGCACCGAGCAACTGCGCCAGGCCTTCGTCGACGGCCTGGAGAGGATGCTCAGCGAGCATCACGAGCTCGGCGTGTTCATCCTGGTGCTGGCCAATGCCACCTACGACCAGCGCATCTACCAGCGCTTGCGCGAGCCCTTGCGCGAGCGTTTCGGGCAATTGGCCGAGAAGATGCGCAAGGAACTGCTGGCCGGACGACCGCCGGGCGATGCGCCGGACGATGTGCTGGTGTTCCTGAAACTGATGGCGGTCGGCTTCGATGCCCTGCAGCTGACCGAGTTCCGCCGCGAGGGGCCGTTCGAACTGCAGTTCAATCCGCTGCGTGCCTACCGGCCGCCGCGCATGAGCGATGTCACCGTCAGCGAGCTGTTCCAGCCGTTCGATCCGCAGGCCTTCCATTTCAACAAGCCCTTCCTGCGCAAGGAGGTGTTGTGGGAGGGACTGCTCGAAGGGCATGCCTGCCGCCTGCTGTACAACAAGTTTCCGTTTGCGCAGATGCACGGCCTGCTGGTGATCGGCCCGGAGGACAACAAGCCGCAGTGGCTGACCCAGGCGGATCACGAACTGGTGTGGCGCATCACCCAGAACCTGGGCCAGACGCTGCCTGGGGTGGGCTTTGCTTACAACGGCTATGGCGCCTATGCCTCGGTCAATCACCAGCACCTGCAGATGTTCGTGCGCAGTGACGGCGAGTATCCGCTGGAGGCCGGCACCTGGCGGCATTGCGGCGGCGCACAGGCCTATCCGACCGACTGTCGGCGTTATGAGAGTCCGGAGCAGGCCTGGTCAGACATCCACCGCCTGCACGAGCAGAACTGCAGCTACAACCTGATCTACCGGCCGGGGCGTGTGTACCTGCTGCCGCGGCGCTTCCAGGGCAGCTATGCGCACGCGCCCTGGACGCCCGGTTTCGCCTGGTCGGAACTGGCCGGCGCGATCACCACCTTCAACCGCCAGGACTTCGACCGGCTCGACAGCGACAGCATCGCCGCCGAGCTGGCCAAGTTGAAAATTTAACGCGCGTTTTGCAGGGCCGCGATGCGGTCTTCCAATGGCGGGTGGCTGGCGAAGATCGCCGCGACCTTGCCGCCGCTGATGCCGAAGGCGGCCATCTCGTCGGGCAGGCCGTCCGGCTCGTGCGCCTGTTGCAGGCGGCGCAGCGCGGCGATCATCTTGTTGCGCCCGGCCAGCTGGGCGCCGCCGGCGTCGGCACGGTACTCACGCCAGCGCGAGAACCACATGACGATGGCGGTGGCGAGGAAGCTCAGCACCACCTGCGCGATCATCGAGGTGATCCAGAAGCCGATGCCGTGGCCGCGCTCGTTCTTCAGGATCACCCGGTCGACGATGTGGCCGATAACGCGTGACAGGAACACCACGAAGGTGTTCACCACGCCCTGGATCAGGGTCAGGGTGACCATGTCGCCGTTGGCCACGTGGCTGATCTCGTGCGCCAGCACCGCCTCGACCTCGTCCTGGTTCATGTGCTGCAGCAGGCCGGTACTGACCGCGACCAGCGCATCGTTCTTGTTCCAGCCGGTGGCGAAGGCGTTCGGCGCGCCCTGGAAGATGCCCACCTCGGGCATGCCGATGCCGGCCTGCTGGGCCTGGCGCGCCACCGTGTCCATCAGCCAGCGCTCACTGGGGTTGGTCGGTTGTTCGATCAGGTGCACGCCCATGCCGTGTTTGGCCATGGTCTTGGACATGAACAGCGAGATCAGCGAGCCGGAAAAGCCGATGATGGCCGAGTAGATCAACAGCGCCTGCAGGTCGAGGTCGACATTGTTCTGCGCCAGCAGATCGTCGATACCCAGCAGGCTGAAAACCACGCTCAGGACCACCAGGATGGCGGCGTTGGTCGCAAGAAAAAGCAGGATGCGCACAGGCTTCTCCAAATCAGGTTCAGATGCGCCTAATTTGGAGGCAGTCGCTCAGTTATTCAAGCACCTCGGCGCGCGCGCTCTTGCTCTCCAGCACCGGGATGTGGGCGATGTAGATGGCCACGCCGGCGATGCAGATGCCGCCGATGATGGCGCTCCAGGAAAAGGGGCCGAGCAGGGTGGCGGTGAACAGGTAGGAGGCCCCGAGCGTGGCCCAGGCGACGCGCTTGGCGCGGCGCGGCATGGCATGGTGTTCCTCCCAGCCGCGCACCAGGTGACCGAAGCGCGGGTGTTCGCGCAGCCAGCGGTGCCAGCGCGGCGAGGACCTGGCGAACGCCCAGGCAGCGATCAGCAGGAACACCGTGGTCGGCAGCAACGGCAGGAAGGCGCCGAGCACGCCCAGGGCGACGCAGCTCCAACCCAAAACCCAGTAGAATTGCCTGGCCACAAACATGCTCGCTATCCACCATCCGTTGCTGCGATGTTAGTCGGTTTAGCGGTCGAAAATCATAAAACCTGAGAAAATCCGCAGGTAGTCTTGATGCGTTACAGCGAAGAGCAGAGCACTGAATTGCCGATCTACTCGCAGTCCGACGGCCTGCATTTCATGCTCAATTTCACCGTGGTGCTGGCGCTGCTGATCGGCCTGCTGCTGCTGTGGCTGGGGCGCCACGGCCGGGTCATGTGGCTGATGGTGTGGAGTATCGGCCTGGTGGTGTTCAGCGTCGCCTATCTGCTGGCGGCGAGCTTCGGCATGATCGTGTGACGTAGCAGGCGCTGTCGGCTCAGTCGTGCTGGTACTCGATGTCGACGATCTCCAGCTCGACCTGGCCGTCCGGCAGTTGCACGCTGACACTGTCGTCGAGCGCGCGCTTGAGCAGCGCGCGCGCCATCGGTGAGTCGACACTGATCCAGTTCTGCTTGGGGTCGAACTCGTCGGCGCCGACGATGCGATAGCGACGTTCCTCGCCATCTGCATCCGCCAGGGTCACCCAGGCGCCGAAAAACACCTGCTGCGGCTTGTCCGGGTGCAGGTCCACCACCTTCAGCCTGGGCAGGCGGGTCTGCAGGTAACGGATGCGCCGGTCCATCTCGCGCAGCTGTTTTTTGCGGTAGATGTACTCGGCGTTTTCCGATCGATCACCCTCGGCGGCCGCGGCCGACAGGTGCTTGACCACTTCGCGGCGTTTCTCCCACAAGGCCTTCTCCTCTGCCTGCAGGCGCCGGTAGCCGGCGCGCGTGATGTAGGGTGATTTGGGCGGGGCGGGCGGTCGATAACGGCCCATCAGAACTGGTCGGTACGCAGCATCACCAGGGTGCAGGCCTCGAACCATTCGATTTTTGCCTGGTCGAGCGCCTGCTGCAGCGCGGCCGATTCGGTGCCGGGGTTGAAGATCACGCGCTGAGGCCTGAGCGCGACCAGCTGGTCGACCTGCGGGGCGAGGCGCTCCGGGCCGACGTACAGGGTCAGGGTGTGGATCGGCTGTTCCACCTGGTCCAGGCTGTTGGCGACCTTCAGTCCCTCGATCTCGGCGAACTTGGGGTGGATCGGGGTGACGTGATAGCCCTGTTCCAACAGCAGGCGGATCGCCTGGTTGGCATAGCGGGCCGGCTTGGGGCTGGCACCGAGGACGGCGACGTGATGGTCAAAATTCGACATGCGCGGATCATATCAGTGAGTCGTCTCAGAGGGTAAGATCTACCACTTATTAAAGTAGCGAGGACGCATTGATGGGTATTGCCGTTTTGTTGCACGTGCTGGCCGTGGTGATCTGGGTCGGCGGGATGTTCTTTGCCTACATGGCCTTGCGCCCGGTGGCCGCTGCCCAGCTGGAGCCGCCAGCGCGTCTGCGCCTTTGGGTGGGGGTGTTCGGCCGTTTCTTCCCCTGGGTGTGGGCGAGCATCGCGGTCATCCTGGCAAGCGGCTTCTGGGTGATTTTCGCGATCTTCGGCGGGATCGGCGCGTCCGGCATGTACGTGCACCTGATGCTGGCGCTGGGGATTGTCATGATGCTGATCTTCTTCCATGTTTTCTTCGCGCCATACGGACGCCTGAAGAAGGCGGTGGCGGCCGAGGACTGGCCGGCCGGCGGCAAGGCCCTGTCGCAGATCCGCAGCCTGGTGGGTATCAACACCATCATCGGCGTGGCCACCATCGCGGTGGCCTCCGGCGGCCGCTACCTGCTGGTTTGATTGCCCGGCAGGTTCTGGACTTCTGGTTCGATGCGGACAAGCGGCGTTGCTGGTTCCGCTCGACCCCTGATTTGGATGCGCTGATCCGCGAGCGCTTTGCATCTACCTGGGAAGCGGCCAGGGAAGGCCGCCTGCACACCTGGCTGCAGCAGGCGGACGCGGCGCTGGCCCTGGTTATCGTGCTCGACCAGATGCCGCTCAACATGTTCCGGGGGCAGGCGCAGGCCTTCGCCAGCGAGGCGCAGGCGCGCGAGGCCACGCTGCATGCGATCAGCCAGGGGCATGACCGCGGCATGGTCGATCAGCGGCGCCAGTTCTTCTACCTGCCGCTGATGCACAGCGAACGCCTGGCCGACCAGGACATGGCGGTCGAACTGCTGGACAAGGCGGGGATGCAGGACAACCTGCGCTGGGCCCGGCATCACCGCGAGATCGTGCGCCGTTTCGGCCGCTTTCCGCATCGCAACGCCATCCTCGGCCGACCCAGTACCGAGCGGGAACGGGCATGGCTGGCCTCGGAGCAGGCATTTCGCGGCTGAGGCTTTTATTTCCGGATATTTGCCACGCTTGTCAATGAGATAGGTCGTGTGCGGCGCGGTTTTTTCCGGAAATTCGCGGTTTTTTGTCCCTGGATCAAATGCTTTCCTGGGCAATGCGCCTGAGCCTGCTAGTTTTAAAGTCAGAAGAACAATAAATGATGACTAGCCACAAAGGAAAAGGAGGTGTGCCATGAGTACGCAAGACGTCACTGGTGGCGGAGGTGTTGTGCTACCGGCCAACGCGGCCACCCTGGAGGTTGCAGGCAGATCGATTGCGACCAGTCTCAACGGCTTTCTGCTGGACCTGGCCGATTGGACTCCGGAGGTCAGCGAGGCGATGGCAGTGGCGGACGGTATCGAACTGACCGACGATCACTGGCTGCTGATCGATTTCCTGCACCGTTTCTACCGTGAGTTCGGGATCGCACCGGAGATGGCGGTGTTGTCGCGCAACCTGTGCCGTGATCAGGGCGACTGCCGTTGGACCCGCAAATACATCCGCGAACTGTTCCCGGAAGGTGCGGACTGCGCCTGCCGCTACGCGGGCCTGCCGGCTCCGCTGGGGCGTTACTGCGGCTGAGCCAGGCCCGCTGAGCGGTCTCGCTGCCGCGGGCAAGGGGTTTGGACGGCCGCGCTGGCGGAGGGGCAAACCCTGATCGAGTGTGCGGATCACGCGCGCAGCCGTTGCTGCGCGCGTGGTGTTTTTCTGGCTGCTGACAAGGCAAAAAAAATCCCGCCGGGACACGGCGGGAAAGGTCAGTCATAAGAGTGAGATAAGCATCGAAGTATCGGCGGAGAGAGAGATGCCGGACATCGACTTCGAGTTTTCAGTCTGCATGACAGGGCCGCAGACGGAGTTGATCTGGCGCAATTTTGCGCGCGCAGACCTTTGATCTGGCGCAAGTTCGAGGCTTTTGCGTGCTGTTTGCGTGTCAGTCGCCGCGGTAAACGGGTTTGCCGTTGAACAGCGTATGGGTGATCCGCCCGTTGAATTCCCAGCCCTCGAACGGGGTGTTGCGGCCTTCGCTGAGCATCTGCTCGCCATGCAGCGTCCAGTGCGCCTGCGGGTCGTAGATACACACGTCGCCGGGCAGCCCCGTGGCGAGGCGGCCATAGGGCAGGCCGAGCAGGTCGGCCGGTCCGCAGGTGATGCGGGCGATGGCATCGGATAGCGGCAGAACACCCTCGTCGACCAGGCGCAGGGTCAGCGCCAGCAGCGTTTCCAGGCCGGAGATGCCGGGCTCGGCATCCGGGAAGGGCGCGTCCTTGGCGTCCGGCTCGTGCGGTTGGTGATCCGAGCAGATGGCGGCGATGCTGCCGTCGGCCACCGCGCGGCGCAGGGCGTCGCGGTCGGCCAGGGTGCGCAGCGGCGGCGCCACATGGCAGCGCGCGTCGAAGCCTTCCACATCCATCTCGGTCAGGTGTAGCTGGTGCGCGGCGACATCGGCACTGACCGGCAGCTTGGCCGCCTGTGCCTCGCGCAACATACGTGCCGAGGGGCCGGCGGACAGGGCGCGGAAGTGGATGCGTGCACCCGTGTGTTCGGCCAGCGCCAGGTCGCGCGCCACCGCCACCGTCTCGGCCGCGGTCGGGATGCCGGGCAGGCCCAGGCGGGTGGCCACGGCACCTTCGTGGGCACAGCCGCCGGCGTGCAGGTGGCGGTCCTCCGGACGCAGGAAAACGGTCATGTCGAAGGTGGCGGCGTATTCCAGTGAGCGCCGCTCCACCAGGGTGTTGGCCAAGGGGCGGCGGGCGTTGCTCAGTGCCACGCAGCCGGCGGCCTTGAGCGCGGCCACGCTGGACAGCTGTTTGCCTTCCAGGTTCTGGGTCAGCGCGGCGGCGGTAAGCACGCGCGCCTGCGCCAGCTTGCGGGCCATGCGGTGGATGAATTCGATATCCGCCGGGGTGTCGATCACCGGGTCGGTGTCCGGGGTGCATACCAGGGTGGTGATGCCGCCCTTGGCCGCAGCCAGTGTCTCGGTCTCCAGGGTGCCCTTGGCGGTGTAGCCCGGCTCGCGCAGGCTGGCGGCGATGTCCACCAGGCCGGGGATGACGACCTGGCCACTGGCATCGATGGTCTGGTCGGCGACAAAGCCCGCCGGCGGCTCACCGATGGCGACGATCAGTTCGCCCTCGATATGCAGGTCGAGCTGTGCATCGGTGTTGCTGGCAGGATCGATCAGGCGCCCGCCAAGGATGCTGATGCGGCTCATGCCTCGCCTCCCGCGGCATCATGGGTCTGCATGCACATCGACATCACGGCCATGCGCACCGCGATGCCGTAGCTGACCTGTTGCAGGATCACCGAGCGTGGCCCGTCGGCGACCTCCGAATCCATCTCCACGCCGCGGTTCATCGGCCCGGGGTGCATGACGATGGCATCCGGTTTGGCGACCTCCAGGCGTTCGTTGGTCAGGCCGTACAAGTGGAAGTATTCGTCTTCGCTGGGCAGCAGGGCGCCGTCCATGCGCTCTTTCTGCAGGCGCAGCATGATCACCACGTCGACGTCGCGCAGCCCCTGATTCAGGTCGTGATACACGTGCACGCCGAGCGCGCGCGCATCGGTGGGGATCAGGGTGCGCGGGCCGACCACCCGTACCTCGGTCACCCCCAGGGTGTTGAGTGCGAGGATCTGCGAGCGCGCCACGCGCGAGTGCAGGATGTCGCCGACGATCGCCACCCGCAGCGGGGTGAAATCGCCCTTGTGCTTGCGGATGGTGAACATGTCGAGCATCGCCTGCGTCGGGTGCGCATGGCGGCCGTCGCCGGCATTGATCACGCTCACCCCGGGCGCCGCGTGTTCGGCGATGAAGTGCGCCGCACCGGACTGATTGTGGCGCACCACGAACATCTCGCTGTGCATCGCCTCGATATTGCGCAGCGTGTCCAGCAGGGTCTCGCCCTTGCTGGTGGCCGAGGTGCTGACGTTGAAATTGAGCACGTCGGCGGACAGGCGCTTGGCGGCCAGTTCGAAGGTGGTGCGGGTGCGAGTGCTGCTCTCGAAGAACAGGTTGGTGATGATGCGGCCGCGCAAGGCCGGCACTTTCTTGACCGGGCGGCCGGGCAGGGCGGCGAAGGATTCGGCGATATCGAGGATCTGCGTGAGCAGCTCGCGGCCGAGGCCTTCAATAGTGAGGAAATGACGCAGCCGCCCTTGTTCGTTGAGCTGGATATTGTGTTGTTGCTTGCTCGCCATTGGCGGCGATTGTAGCAGGATGCTTGGTGGCCAGGGGGAGATTGTGTGCGTTATCGGCGGTGCGTGCGCCACCTTCTCCTTCTCACCGATGTCCCGATGGCGACAGGGCCTTGTGTGTGCCTCAGTTGCCCAGCAGGGCGCGCAGTCCGGCGATGCTGGCCTTGCCGCGTTGCTGCTTTTCTTCCTCGCTGAGCTTGACCCCGCGGCCCTCCCACTTGAGATCGTCCGCCGGCAGTTCCTGCAGGAAACGGCTGGGCTCGCAGCGCACCAGTTCGCCGCCGCGCCGGCGCTTCTCCGCGGTGGTGATGATCAGCTGGCGCTGCGCGCGGGTCAGGCCGACATAGGCGAGGCGGCGCTCTTCCTCGATGTTGTCTTCCTCGATGCTGCTCTGGTGCGGCAGCAGGCCTTCCTCCATGCCGACCAGGAACACGGTCGGGAACTCCAGGCCCTTGGCCGCGTGCAGGGTCATCAGCGCGACCCGGTCGCCGGCCTCGTCCTCGTCCTGGCGCTCGAGGATGTCCATCAGCGACAGGTGATTTACCATCTCGGCGAGGGTCTCGCCCTTGTGCTCGTCGTCGAGCAGGCGCTGCAGCCAGTCGACCAGGTCGCGCACGTTCTCCCAGCGGCGTTCGGCGGTCTTGTCGCTGGCGCTGGTCTGGGTCAGCCAGTCACGGTAGTCGATGTCTTTCAGCAGTTGCTCGACCATCTGCACCGGCGTGTCGTGCTCGGCGGCGCGCTGCAGGTGCACGATCCAATCGTGGAATTCGCGCAGTTTCGCCATCGGGCGGGAGCCCAGGCGTTGTTCCAGGCCGAACTCGCCGATCGCGTCGAACAGGGATGTTTTGCGCTCACCGGCATAGGCCGAGAGTTTCTCGATAGTCGAATGACCGATCTCCCGGCGCGGGGTGTTGATCACCCGCAGCAGCGCGGCATCGTCGTCGGAATTGCTGATCAGGCGCAGGTAGCTCATCACGTCCTTCACCTCGGTGCGCGAGAAGAAGGCGGTGCCGCCGCTGACGAAGTAGGGGATGTTGTGGGTGCGCAGGGCCTTTTCGAACTGGCGCGCCTGGTGATTGCCGCGATACAGGATGGCGTAGTCGCTGAACGGGTTGCCGGTGTTGAAGCGGTGCTGGATCAGCTCGGTGGCGACGCGCTCGGCCTCGGCCTCCTCGTCACGGCAGTGCACGATACGCAGCTCGTCGCCCGGGCCGAGTTCCGACCACAGCTGCTTCTCGAACACGTGCGGGTTGTTGGCGATCAGCTGGTTGGCGCAGCGCAGGATGCGGCCGGTCGAACGGTAGTTCTGCTCCAGCTTGATCAGCTTGAGCTGCGGAAAATCGTCTTTCAGGCGTGCCAGGTTTTCCGGGCGTGCGCCGCGCCAGGCGTAGATCGACTGGTCGTCGTCGCCGACCACGGTCAGCTGCGCGCGTATGCCGACCAGCAGCTTGACCAGCTCGTACTGGGCGCCGTTGGTGTCCTGGTACTCGTCCACCAGCAGGTGACGCACGCGGTTCTGCCAGCGCTCGCGCAGCTCGGCATCGGTCTGCAGCAGCTCCACAGGGCGCAGGATCAGGTCGTCGAAATCCAGCGCGTTGTAGGCGCGTAGCGCGTCCTTGTAGGCGCGGTACAGGGCGGCGTAGAAGGCCTGGAAATCGTCCTCGGCGTGGGATAGCGCGGTGTCCGGGTCGATCAGCTCGTTCTTCCAGTGGCTGATCTGCCAGCGCGCCTGTTGCAAAGTGTGCTTGTCCGCCTCGTTCTTTTTCGACAGTTCCTTGAGCAGTTGCTCCACGTCCTGCTCGTCGAGGATGGAGAAGCCCGGTCGCAGGCCGGCGGCCTTGTATTCACGGCGCAGGATGTTCAGGCCCAGGGTGTGGAAGGTGGAGATGTTCAGGCCGGAGCTGTTGCTGCCTTCGAGCAGCCTGGCCACGCGCGCCTTCATCTCGCGCGCGGCCTTGTTGGTGAAGGTCACCGCGTAGATGTGGCGTGGCGCCATCTGCGCATGCCCGATCAGGTGGGCGATCTTGGCGGTGATCACGCGTGTCTTGCCGGAGCCTGCGCCGGCCAATACCAGGCTGGGGCCGCCGAGGTATTTGACAGCTTCGCGTTGTCGAGGGTTGAGGTCGTGCATGTTTAATCGGATGAATCACCACGAAGGGCACAAAGGTTTCAGTTCGCGCAAATCAACCCTCGGGCGATTCGCGTTCACCACGGGAAACCCAAGAGGCCGGCTGTGTCGACACCAGTCCCTTTGTGTGCTTTGTGTCCTTCGTGGTTCAAGCAGGAAAGGGCAGATTTACTCGAATATTTCCTTTTTCAGGCGGAACAGCGCGGAGATGTCCTCATCGCCGAAGCCCTGCTCGATCAGGCGCTCGTAGTGCACCAGGGTCATCTCCACCACCGGCAGCTGGATGGCGTTCTCCGCGAGCATGCCCTGACAGATCTTCAGGTCCTTGTGGTGCAGGGCCATGCGGAAGCCGGGGGCGAAGGTCCCGTTGCACATGCTGCGGCCTCGATGGTCGAGGAACCAGTTGCCGGCCGCGCCGCCACCGACCACATCGATCACCTTGTCCATGTCCAGGCCACGGTTCTGGCCGAAGGCCAGCGCCTCGGTGACTGCCTGGTTGATGCCGGCGACCATGATCTGGTTGACCGCCTTGGTGGCCTGGCCGCTGCCGACCGGGCCCATGTGCGTGACCTGGCGGCTGATCACCTCGAGCGCCGGCATGATCTGCTGCAGCACGTTCTGGTCGCCGCCAATCATCATCACCATGGTCGCCTTTTCCGCACCCTCCTTGCCGCCGGAGACCGGGCCGTCGAGGAAGTGGATGCCGTGCGCCTCGTACATGTCGGCGACACGCTGCGCGGTGGCGCTGCTCACGGTGGAGGTGTCGAGCACCACGTTGCCCGCCTGCAGCAGCGGCGCGAGCTGTTCGGTGATCTGCATCAGGTCTTCGTCGGCGGACACCGAGGTGATCACCAGGTCGGCCGCCTGGGCGGCGGACTGCAGGCTGTCGGTCAGCTGGAAGCCGTGGGCCTGCGCAGCGGCGAGGCCGCGCTCGCGGGTGCGGTTCCAGGCACCGGCGAGCATGCCGGCGCGGTGCAGATTGCCGGCCATGCCGGCGCCCATGGCGCCGAGGCCGATGACAGATGTCTTGATCATGCTTCAACTCCGGCCGCAGCGGCCGACTTGGGAATGGTGGGGGTAAGTCGGGCAGGGCCCGTCCCCGGAGCCTGCTATCCTAACCGCTGCCCGTGACCCATCCAAGATGCGCCGTGCGGCACGCGCCCCAGAACCACAGGAAAACCGAATATGAACGAATCGAGCGCGCAGCGGATCGCCAGGGGGGCGGCGGAAGCGCAACTGTCGCGCGAGTCCTGGCGCATCTTCCAGATCATGGCCGAGTTCGTCGAGGGCTTCGAGAAACTGTGCATGATCCGCCCTTCGGTGAGCCTGTTCGGCTCGTCCAGGACCAAACCCGAGCACCCCTGGTACAGCAAGGCGGAGCAGACCGCGCGCCTGCTGTCGGATGCGGGCTTTTCGGTGGTCAGCGGTGGCGGGCCGGGCATCATGGAGGCCGCGAACAAGGGCGCGCAGGGCGGCAAGTCGCCGAGCATCGGACTCAATATCGAACTGCCGCTCGAACAGAAGCCGAACCATTATCAGGACATCTCCCTGAACTTTCGCCACTTCTTCGCGCGCAAGGTGATGTTCGTGAAATACGCCTCGGCCTACGTGGTGCTGCCGGGCGGTTTCGGGACCCTGGACGAGATGGCCGAGATCCTGACCCTGGTGCAGACCGGCAAGTCGCGCAGGATTCCGATCATCCTGGTGGAATCGGAGTTCTGGGCGGGCCTGTTGCGGTGGTTCGAGCAGGTAATGGTGCCGGCCGGCACCATCGACAGGAAGGACCTGCGCCTGCTGCAGGTGTGTGACGACCCGCAGCAGATCGTCGATGCGATCTTCGCCCACTACGAGTCGCGCAGCATCGAGCCGTCCGAGGCCGAGCAGGAGATCCTGCTGGAACTGTGAGCCGTTTCGGCGATGTTATTGACAGAGAGGCGCGCGGCGAGTGGCGGTGCGCTCTATACTAGGGTCGAAAGGAACGTATCAGGAGTCAGGTGCAGATCATGTCGGTGAAGAAAGCAGTGTCGTTGCTGGGCGCGGCCTTGTTGATGCAGGGAGGGGCGCAGGCGGCCAACGACCAACCGCAGATCGAGCCGCCACCGCCGCCGGAGGTGTTGCAGTCGGGCGAGGCATTGGAGCCCGAGGTCACCATTCGTGAAGAAGGTGCCGAGACCGTCTACGAATACCGGGTGGCCGGCAAGCTGGTGATGGTCAAGGTGCAGCCCAAGGGCGCGCCGCCCTATTACTTCTTCGACCGCGATGGCGACGGTGAACTGGAATACCGTACCGACGACCCGCGCAAGGGGCCGACGGTCAACCAGTGGGTGCTGTTCCGCTGGTGGTAAAGGTGATGGTTGTGATCGAAAAAGGGGCTCTGTGAGCCCCTTTTTTTGTGCCCGGTGAGGCTCAGACGGCGAAATTGCCCTCGCTGTACAGGTCTTCCGGCAGATCGGTATTGCAGATGTGGTTGACGCTGCCGTGGCCGTTCCCGGCTTTGGGGAAGTTGCCCTCGAGGTAGAGGTTGTCGTCGAACCCCCGGTCGTGGCGGATGCTGGCAACGCCCGCAGTCTGGCCGGGGATGCCGTCGTAGAACTCGTTGGCGTCCCAGGAGGCGTCGAAGGCGAAGGCCGAGCTGCTGGCCAGGGTGATCAGGGCGGTGGCGATCAGGTTTTTCATGGTGCTTGTCCTTTTGCGGTATTTGCATCAGTGGGCAGCCTTGGCTGCGTTCACTGATACAGACCGGGGACAGCGCAGAAACTTTTCGCCCTGCTCAGGCCGACTGGCGTTTGTCGATGGCGGCGATCAGGGCGCGCAGTGCCTGGCCGCGATGGCTCTGCGCGTTCTTGATCTCGGCGGACAGCTCGGCGGCGCTGGCGTTCTCGCCCGGCACGTAGAACAGCGGGTCGTAGCCGAAGCCGTTGTCGCCCTGCGGCTCGCGCAGGATCCGCCCTTCCCAGGTGCCCTGGCAGATCAGCGGGGTCGGATCCTCGGCATGCCGCATGTATACCATCAGGCACTGGAAGCGCGCCGTGCGCTGCTCGTCCGGCACGTCCTTGAGCGCCTCGAGCAACTTGGCGTTGTTGGCCGCATCACCGCCGTCGCCGGCGTAGCGTGCCGAGTAGATGCCGGGTGCGCCCTTGAGTGCGTCCACCTCCAGCCCGGAATCGTCGGCGATCGCCGGCAGGCCGCTGTGCCGGGCTGCGTTGCGCGCCTTGAGGATGGCATTCTCGACGAAGCTAAGCCCGTCCTCGACCGCCTCGGGGATGTCGAACTCGGATTGTGGCAGCACCTGGATGTGGTGGTCGGCGAGCAGTTCGCCCAGTTCCCGCAGTTTGCCCTTGTTGTTGCTGGCCAGTACGACGCGTTGTTCGCTCATGCAGATCACCTGTGATGGTCGGGGTGCCGATGGTAGCAATCGCCTGCACAGCGCGCATGCCAATCGAAGCCTGCCTGGCATTTCCGGATTTCTGGTCTACAATATGGAAAAATTTCCCACGCTCGTGATCTGGTGCACGTTTTCCCGGCGCGAAGCGGGCTAATTTCACGCTGGAAAACCGGGGAAGGGAGAAAGCCCATGAATTTCTATCGCCACAAGCGTATTG
>Ga0272444_10000525_pt1 | contig 40144 bp, 44 predicted proteins | sample SSMForm13_FD_201033 | JGI IMG/M metagenome (GOLD analysis project Ga0272444, IMG submission 201033) | Marine sediment archaeal communities from Little Sippewissett salt marsh, Falmouth, MA, United States - SSM-Form-13 | ecosystem: Environmental > Aquatic > Marine > Wetlands > Sediment ... | reverse complement strand
TGATGGCGATCTGCGCGCCTGTGTAGGTCCCTTGCTCGCGAACCGTCGTATCGAGAAGAAGATGAAGGTTTGCTGCATCAACATCGCAGTCGGCAAGGATCTTGCGTTCTGACAATCGAGCAAATGCTCCGGCAAGCGAGGTCTTCCCCGTTCCGCCCTTCCCGGAAAGAAACACAATGCGCTTCATCGGATCACCGCCTTGAGATCGTCGTAGAGCCTTTGAAACCGCGGGATCCACTCCGGGAACGCCCGGACGAGCGGATCTCCGACAGCGTACGCTGCGGCGATCTCGCGCTGGAACGGGATTCGCATCACCACGGGGATCTCCTCGTCGCGGCAATACGCCTCAACCTGATCGTCTCCGATCCCGTCGCGGTTGATCACCACGGCGATCGGAATCCCCAAGGCTCTGGCAACACCAACGGCGGCACGGAGGTCGTGGAGTCCAAACGGTGTTGGCTCGGTGACCAGCAGAGCGATATCGGCGCCGTGCATCGCAGCGATCGTCGGGCAGCCGGTTCCCGGTGGGGCGTCTACCAGGCAGAGCCGAGAGGGGTCGATCGTTTCGCCGAGCGCGTGGATGATCGGCGTTGCCATGGCTTCGCCGATGCGAAGCAATCCTTGGGCGAAGCTCAGGCGCGAGCTGGCTGTTCCTTCTTCCACGATCCCAAGCTCATGCGGGATCTCCTCAATGGCGTTTTCCGGACAGACCAACGTGCAGCGTCCGCACCCGTGGCAAAGCTGATCAAACACCAACACCTTGCGTGAGATGACGGAGATGGCGTTGAATTGGCAAGCTTCAGCGCATGCACCACAGGACGTGCACTTCTGCTCATCGACCTTCGGCAGGAGCTTCGTGACCGTATGGCGATCGGAGATCCTTGGATGGAGGAACAGGTGTGCGTTGGGTCCTTCGACATCCGCATCGACGATCTGGAGCCCGGTCTCCTCCTCAAGAGCAAGGGCAAGGTTGATCGCCACCGTCGTCTTGCCGGTTCCGCCCTTTCCGCTGGCAATGACGATTCTCATCATTCACTGCCGTGTGATCCGGGTTTCTCGTGATCGTGGAACGTGTGCTGTTGGCAAGCAGCGTCTTCTCCTACCGGCGCTGCGAGACCCTGCTTCCAGGCATCGATCGCTTCCCCGGCAGTGCCACGGAACCCGATCGAGACATCGATCCCTCGTTGGGAAAGGATCCCGATGGCACGTCTTCCGAGTCCTTGGCACAGCAGCACGTCGATCCCCAGATTCGCGAGGAGATCCGCGGGGAGGCCTTGCCCGCCCATGTGTTCGGATTCATTCCGCACAACGCGAACATCGCCGGACTCGGTGTCGAGGATCGTGTACGAGGGAACCCGGCCGAAGTGCTCGCCGACCGGTGCGTTCAATCCCCCCGCTCCTTCTGTGGGCACGCAGATCTTGGTCATCGCGACCCTCCTTGATGTTGCCTGCCGGTGGGCGCGTTTGCCTGCTCTAGCGTTCCCGCCTGGAAGGCGGCGAGAGCATCGCGAACGGTTCCCGAGGCGTTGACATAGACCTTGATGCCGGCTGCGTCGAGTACGCTGAATGCGTTCGGGCCGATTCGTCCCGTGATGACGACAGCTGCGTTCCGGTCAATCACGATCTGAGCGGATTGAACACCCGCTCCATGAGCTCCCGGCGAATTCACGACGGGCGTGGATTGGTTGGTTTCGGAATCCACGAACATAAAGCGAGCGGCTCGCCCGAACGTGGGATCAAGCTGGGCATCCAGCGAATCTCCAATGGCTGACAAGCAGATGATCATGTGTGACTCCTTTCCGCGAGCCGTCCGATTCCGCGAACACGAACGCCGGCATCCGCGCTTGACGTGGGTTCCAGAGAGCGAAGATCGGCACTCGTGTTCGGGGATCTTCCGGCGCACCGCGATTATAGACATATGCACAGAAACAGCAACCTATCGCGATTCACGCCTCTCGAATCTCTTGTTGGGACGGCGATCCCCGCAGCGTATACTCTGAGGACCATGGAGCAGGAGATCCAGAAGCCCGGTGTTGGGCGACCGAAGAAACCTCGATACTGTGAGATGTTCCACGGCCCTGCGCTGTTCAAACCAGTGGGCATCCCCATGGCGGAACTTGAGGTTGTTCCGCTTGGTGTCGATGAGTTGGAGGCCCTGAGGCTTTGCGATGTTGAAGGGTTCCACCAGCAACAGGCAGCGGACACGATGGGGATCTCGCGTGGAACGGTGCAACGGCTGGTGGAGTCTGGACGAAGGAAGCTCGTCGATGTTGTACTCCTTGGCAAGGCGCTGGCGGTTGAGACCGCCGATCACGTCATCCTTCCTGATCGACGCGGTGGGCGCCAACGACGACGTGGACGTTTCGGCCCGCCGCCTGGACATCGCGGGCGATGACACAGTCCTGTGTCGCCCTGTTCCATGGAGACGATCTTCGAGTCGAGCAAGCGCTTGCGCTGCGCGAGCAGGTGCTTCGCGCGGAGAACCCGGACATCGAACGGATTGTCAGGTTCGCTGACGATCTGAATCCGGCCGAGCTTCGAATCGAGCTTCAGCAGCAGGCGTTGTTCGTGCAAGCGCGGCACTTCATCGTTCGTCACGCCGATGCCGTGAAGCGTCCGAAGGATCTGATCGAGCCATTGTGTATCCAATACGCTCCATCCACGTGCGTGACGATCCTTGCGGCCTCCCTCTCGGCCGGCAGTGGGTGGATCAAGGGACTGAAGGGGGTTGCGGAGATCACCGCCTACCCCACACCAAACCGCAAAGACGTCCTTCCCTTGGCAAGACAGATCTTCGCTGATCACAAGCTTGTTGCCTCACCGTCCCTGATCCGCGATGTTGTCGAGACAAGCGGGGGCGATCTCACTGCGCTTGAGCAAGAGGCAAGGAAGCTCCATGCGTATGTAGGTGGAACCAGCGAGGCAAAACGCGCGTTCGACCAGAACGCGGTGAGGTCCCTGGTGTTTCCGTCCGGCGAAACAACGATCTGGCCGTTGCTTGACCGGATCGGAGAGAGGAACACACACGGGGCGATGACAGCGCTTCACGGATTGCGCGAAGAGCCGGTTCGAGTGATGTCGATGATCATGCGGCATCTGACTCGCCTGTCCATGGTCCGCGCGTTGCAGGACGAAGGGATGAACCACGCCGAGATCGGAAAACTGCTGGGCAGCCCCGCGTGGCAGATCCGGAAGCTTGCCGCACAAGCGAAGCGATGGTCCGTGCACGAACTAACCGCCGCTCTCGGCCGGGCGATCCAGTTGGATCTCCAGGTCAAGAGCGGCGATCGACGCCCGCATGACGCAATGCTGAAGCTCGTAATTTCCTAAGCTTCAGCATTACGCCGAGGTTTGTGGTTTCTTAGGCTTCAGCCTTCTTCGACGCTCTCTGCGGAATGTGCCTGGCAAGCGATGTCTTCTCTAGTAGCAACCGGCTTGCGACAAGCGCGCAGAACAGGCTTCCGATGACGCCGATCATCAACGTGATCGCGAATCCTCGAACCGTTCCCGTTCCGACGAGCAGAAGCATGAGTGCAGTCAGAAGCGTAGTGATATTCGCATCCATCAGCGTGGAGAGCGACTTCTCGAACCCGGCTCTCACTGCCGCCAGCGGCGACTTCCCGGTCTTGTGCTCTTCCTTGATCCGCTCGAAGATGATGACGTTGGCATCAACGGTCATGCCGATTGTCAGGATGATACCAGCGATCCCGGGAAGGGTCAGTGTTGCTTTGAACACGACCAGAGCGCCGATCACGATCAGCATGTTCAGCACCAACGCGGCGTCTGCAACCAGCCCAAGCAAGCGGTAGTACAACAGCATGTACAGAAGGATGATGACGAAACCGATCACGATGGACATCATGCCGCGGCGGATCGAATCGCTCCCAAGGCTCGGGCCTACGGTCTGCTCCTCGACAATGTTCAAGGCGACGGGAAGCTGACCAGAACGCAGGATGACGGCAAGCAGCGTGGCTTCGTCACGTGTCGGGATGTTGGTGATCGACGCTTCGTCGATCCCGCGGTTCCCGGAGGAAAGCGCTGCGCTCATGATGTCGTCGGAAATCAACGGAGCGCTGTACACGGTTCCGTCAAGCACAATCGCCAGACGGTCTCCGATATCTGAATCACGAATCATGCTGGCAAACTGCCGGGAACCCTCATCCGTGAGTTCGATCCGTATGAGATACATCCCGCCCGACGTCAGGCTGCTCGACGTAGACACGGTGGCGTTTTCCAGAGCGGATCCGACAAGGACAGGCTGGGCCTCGATGATGTACGGGATCCCGTTCCGATCTCTCATGAACTGGTGGAGCACCGAAGTCGGAATCAGTTCGTCGGTTGGAACGGCACCGGCTTCGATGACCCAATGGAACGTCAGGGCCGCTGTTTGGCCGATCAGTTGTTTCGCCTCATCTGGATCTTGCGCTCCGGGGATACTGACGACGACTGTTCCCGAGCTCTGTTTGCGGATTTCCGTGTTGGCGAGCCCGTACTCATCCGTGCGCCGCGAGAGGATGTCGATGACTTGGTCCAGCGTGGACTCCTGCTGTTCGGCATCCATACTCTCGATTCCCTCAGGCTCGAGCACCAGGCGGACTCCGCCTTGAAGGTCGAGACCCAGGTTAACGATCTTGTCAGCAGGCCGCAGAGGGAAAATGATCAGCGCCACTGCGGCGATGAACACCGCAAGGACGACCCCCAGGCGCAGCCAGTCGTTTCGAGTCATGTGGACTTGAGACATCCTCTTGCTCCCCCTGTCTTGACTACTTCGTGATCTTGTTGGCAATACTGCTCTTGGCGACGCGTATCTTAACACCCTCTTCAAGGGTCAGAACGGCGCTCGTATCACCGATCGAATCGATTTCTCCGTGAATGCCACCTGCCGTGATGACCTTGTCGCCTCGCTTGAGGTTGCTAACAAGGTCTTCGTGCTTTGCCGCGCGCTTCCGTTGCGGCCGGATCAGCAGGAAGTAGAACACGCCGACGAACACGACGAGAATGACCACCATGGAGATGAGCGAACTCCCGGTCCCTTCCGTCGCCGCCTCCTGGGCCACGACCGGCCCCGAAAACAAGGCAAGCATCAATCCGATGAGCGCGACAACTCGACTCATAGTATCACTCCTTAAGATCGACCGGCCCGCCTGTGGCGCTGGATCCCTACGTAAATGAACCCACAACCGAAGACAGCAAAGCAAGCTGCTAGGACAGCCGCCACCGATCCTTCCAATCCTCTCCCTACGACGATCACGCGTTCAAGCAAGAAGAGCAATGCAGCCCAGATTATAGCGTAGCTTCCAGCTGATATCGACGTTCTTCCCTTCCATCCGTACGTCGATCGTCCGGCTGCGTCGTAGATGATGGTCCAGGGGATCACCAGAAGCCAAACGATCATCAGCGCCAGATCCGCTCCGGCTGTGAACAGAACCGCGAACAACAGCAGCAAATGGCCGGGAAGAAGCGTGATCAGTCCGGCAAGCGGCTTCGGACCGTCGGTCTGTCGGTCGCTCCACCATGCGTACAGCAACCAGCAAAGACATCCTGCGGTGACGAGAAGCGACCAAGCAAGTGGCACCCGGTTCACGAGGAGCACAACCGCAAGCAGCGCTGCGATCAACGGATAGGTCCACATGGCCAGGCGATCTGCAAACATCTCAGCCGAACTCCGGGAGCAGCAACCAGGCGAGGATGAACAGCACCGCGTATCCGAAGATGTCGGTGATCGTTGTCAGGAAGATCCCCGAAGCGAGAGCCGGATCTCTCCCAAGCGCGCGAACAAGAAGAGGGATCAGGGCACCCGCGGCGCCGGCAACCGTCATGGTCAGCGTCATCGCTCCGAGCATTGCCACGCCCAGGAGCAGGTCCCCCTTCCAGATGTAGGTGATCAACCCAACTGTGAGGCCGATAACCAACCCGTTCGCCATGCCGAGCAACGCTTCCTTGCCGAGCAGCCGGTATCCCTTGCTCCGGCCGAGATCGCCAAGGGCGATCCCTCGGGTCATGATGGTCACCGTCTGCATCCCCGCGCTTCCACCCTGCCCGGCCACCACGCCCATGAGAACGGCTAGCGCCGCGACCTTGGCCACCATATCTTCGAACAAGCCGACGACGATCGCCGCCGCCAGTCCGGTTGCCAAACGAACGTACATCCAAGGCAAACGCATCCCAAACGACGATCGCCAGCTTGTGTCCACGCTCTCTTCCCGTGGGACAGCCGCCAGCCCGTAGATGTCTTCCGTGGCTTCCTCGCGGATGACGTCAATGACATCATCCACGGTGATGATCCCGAGCAGCCTTCCGTCATCCTCGATCACCGGCAGAGCAACGAAGCTGTACTTGTCGAACAGGCGAGCGACGTCTTCCGCATCTTCGGTCACCAATACGCTGACGATATCGCGCTTCAGAACCTGCGAGATGGGTGTACTTTGGGGCGCCAGTGCCATGTCGCGCAATCCGACCACGCCCACAAGGCGGGCACCCGCATCGGTGATGTAGGCGTAGTAGACCGTTTCCGCTTCCTCGACCCGTCGGCGCAGAAGGTCGATCGCCTCTCCGGTGGTCATTTCGAGCGTGAGTTCCACGAACTCCGGCGACATCAGACCGCCGGCGGAGTCGGGAGGATAGGCAAGGAGGCTGCTCAGAACCTCAGCGTCTTTGTCTGCCAGGCGTGATAGCAGTTCTTGCTGCGTTTCCGACGGGAGTTCCTCGAGGAGGTCTACAGCATCGTCCGGGTCCATCCGGGAGAGGATCTTGATCGCTTCGTCGCGATCGAGGCGAGCGAGGATCTCCGCGGAATCCTCAGGTTCCATCTCGCTGAGAGGCTCCGCGGCCTGCTGTCGGAGAAACAGCCGATGGACAAGATCGATGGCCTGGTCCTCGGAGATCTCCGTCAGAACCTCGGCCACATCGGCAGGACGTTTCGACAGCAAGTCCCGCAGGATCACACGTCGTTGCTCCATCGTGGTTCCTCCATCGCTTGAAACGCGACCGCGATTATACTTCGACTGGCCGCCGGGTGTTCGAAACGTCGGCTGATTCGACGGATGATAGATCGAGCGATTTGACGCCCAAATCGGCCGTTCCGGCCATCGATGGCAGAGATCGAAAGGAGACGCGATCGACGAGAGCACTGTAGGAACTGGGGTTGGCCGCCGCTCGGCCGTTTTCGCTTCGCACGCGATGGCAGCGACCAGCCAGCCGCTCGCAACGGCGGCGGCCGTCGACGTGATGAGGCGGGGCGGAACCGCGATCGATGCTGCGATCGCCGCGAATGCCGTGCTGGCTGTGGTTGAACCGATGAGCTGCGGAATTGGCGGCGATCTATTCGCCATCGTCTGGGATGCCAAAACGACAACTCTTAGCGGGTTCAACGGAAGCGGGAGGGCCCCTCGAGCCTGTACTCGCGATCTGTTCATCGGCCGAGCGATGGAGCGGATTCCCGAGCGCGGGCCTTTGTCTTGGAGCGTGCCTGGTTGCGTGGATGGATGGTTCTCCCTCCATCAGCGCTACGGATGTATTCCGATGAGCGATCTGCTTGCTCCGGCGATCCAAGCCGCAAGAGACGGGTTCCCGGTTTCCCCGGTCATCGCGCAAGCATGGGACGAGTCGACGGATCTGCTCTGTGCCGACGAAGGCGCGGCAAGCACGTTCCTGCCAGGTGGACGGGCACCGTGCACCGGGGAGGTGTTTCGGAATCTCGCCTTGGCTGACGTCATGGAGCAGATCGCGGTCCTGGGTCGTGATGTCTTCTACTGCGGGGAGATTGCGCGGGAGCTCGATGCCTACGCTTGCTCGATCGGAGCTGTCCTCCGCGAACATGACCTTGTCGAGCATCGATCGAACTGGATCGAGCCTGTCTCCGTTGACTACCGGGGGCACCGGGTGTGGCAGCTTCCTCCGAACACCCAAGGGATTGCCGTGCTGGAGATGCTCCAGATCCTCAAGGGGTTCGACTTGCGAGCGGCGGGCCACAACACGGAGGCATACGTGCACCTGCTTGTCGAGGCCAAGAAGCTTGCCTATGAAGATCGGGCTCGGTTCTACGCGGACCCAGATGCCGTCGATCTTCCGATCACACACCTGTTGTCGTCGGAGTACGCCGCTCGACAGCGCGAGCGGATACAGCTCGATCAGGCGGCGACGCAGTATCCGATCCTTGACCAACGGCTGCTGGGAGCGGACACCGTTTACCTGTCGGTCGTGGATGAGGCGGGGAATGCTGTGTCCCTGATCCAGAGCATCTTCCATCCGTTCGGGTCGGGGAACGTCCCCGCTTCGCTCGGATTTGCGCTGCAGAATCGAGGGAGCTTGTTCTCGTTGGACGGATCTCACGCCAACAGCCTCGCGCCTGGGAAGCGCCCCTTCCATACGATCATTCCGGGCTTCGTGACCCAGAACGAGCGTCCCGCCTTCTCATTTGGCGTAATGGGCGGAGACATGCAGCCGCAAGGGCAGGTGCAGGTTCTACTGAACCTTCTCGAGTTTGGGATGGATCCCCAGCAAGCCGGTGAGGCGCTCCGGTTTCGGCACGACGGATCGTCGACGCCCGTCGGCGCCCGGATGTGCGACGGCGGAGAGGTGTTCGTTGAGCCGGGGTTCTCGGCGGGCACGATCAGCGGACTCAGGCAGCGCGGCCATCGCATCAGCGTGAGCGCCGGCGGGTACGGCGGCTATCAGGGGATCTGGATCGACCCGCGGACTGGCGTACGGATCGGAGGGTCGGAACCCCGCAAAGACGGCTGTGCGTTTGGGTATTGAAGGTGACGCCTGTGACGACAAGAGGAATCGCCGAGCTGAAGAAGCGTGGGATTGCGTTCGACGTGCTGCGCTACAGGTACGAACACGCTGCTCACGTTGCGCGAGCAGCGGCCGAGGCAGTTGGCGTTCCGTCCAATCAGACGGTGAAGAGCGTGATCTTCGTCGTGGATCGTGACGCGTTCGTCTTTGCCTTGATCGACGCGGATGCAAGCGTGAGTCGGCGGAAGCTCGGACGCGCGGTCGGACGTAAGCACGCGGAGCCGGCATCTCCGCGGGATGCCCAACGGATCACCGGTTATCTGGTCGGTGGAATCAGTCCGCTTGGCGTGAAGATGCCGCTGCCTGTTGTGCTTGACGAGACGACGGCAGCCCACACCGAACTCATCATCAATGCCGGAGCCCGCGGAACGCTCGTCCGGCTGAAAATCAACGATCTGATCAACGTCACCGGAGCCACGATCGCCGACATCCGAGCCTGAGCTGAACCCGGACCATCCTAGTCCTAGTCCTGATCCTGATCCTGATCCTGATCCCGGGTCGGCGTTCGCAGCCGATTGACTAGCTTCTCTGCTCGATCTCGGAGGTGAGCTTCTCGAGCTGCTGAATCATCCCGGCGATGATGTCGAAACCGCCCTGCCAGAAAGACGCGGGGCGGATATCAATCCCCGCCTCATCGAGGATCTCGATTGGAGCCCGCGAGCCGCCACTTCCAAGGATGCGCTCGTACTTGGGCACGAACGCCTCCTTCTCCTCCTGGTAGCGCTGATACAGCGACAGAACAAGCAGCTGCCCGAACGTGTACGCATAGCAGTAGAACGGCGTGGCGTAGATGTGTGGGATACTCGTCCACTCCCACTGGAATTCATCGGATAGCTCGAAGCTGTCCCCGAACTGCTCCCTGAGGTTGTCCATGTACAGAGAGGCAAGCTGATCCGAGGTCGCGCCGGCGTTGTTGATCAGATCATGGGCGTCCCGCTCATACAGGACGAAGTACGCCTGACGGATGGCGGTTGCGTAGGTTTCGTCGATGAACTGGGCAAGAAGGGTGCGCCGAATCACGGGGTCGGTCTCGTCGTCAAGAACCCGCTCGAGCAAGAGGATCTCCGAGAACACGGACGCCGTCTCCGCAAGCGGCAGCGACGAATGGAATGTCAGGGTGGAGTGGTCGGACGCGAGCATGCTGTGAATCGCGTGTCCCAACTCGTGTGCCAGCGTCGATACGGATCCGTAGCGGCCCGTGTAGTTGACCGACACCCAGGGAGTCTTGTCGGGAACCACGCCGAAGCAGAACGCCCCCGTGTCCTTCCCGGGACGCGTCTCCGAGTCTAGATGATTCTGGTCCAACACCCGCTTCGCGAGTTCAGCGATGCGCGGCGAGAAACGGGAGAGCGCGTCGGAGATCAGCGGCACAGCCTCCTCGAACGGATACATCTTCTCTTCGGTGGTCAGAGGCGCATACAGGTCGTAGCGGCGGAGCTTCTCCTTGCCAAGCCACTTGGCCTTGAGCTTGAAGTACCGCTGGAAGAGCGACGCGTTCTTCCGGCAAACCTGAAGAAGCGTGTTCACGACATCGTCGGGAACATCATTGGCCAGGTTGCGAACCGAAATCGGGCCGGCCATTCCACGCAACCCGACGTTCTCCTGATACCAGTCACCGACAACGTAGCGGTAGATCTGGCCGAGAACCGCGCTGTGCTGCTCGTACTCCCGGTACAGCGTCTGGTAGGCGCGCGCTCGTTTCTCGGGCGATGGGCTGAATGCGTGCGCCATCAATTCCGACCGTGTCAGGTGTTTGATCTCGCCGTCAGATTCCCATTCGAACAGGAGACCGTTGGTGATCATGTCGTAGACCGTCACCAGTCCCTGAGTCCCGTTGATATCCTTCGTGGTGATCGCCTTCTCGACGGGTTCGGAGAGCGTGTACGGGGCGTAGCGCCGGAGCGATTCGAGGTAGTAGCGGACATCCCCGCTGTCCTTGATCAAACGTGAGGCCTGGCTTCCATCGAGCGCTTTCCACCACAGATCGAAAAAGAGCGTCCTGTTCTGCGTTTCCGCCAGTATCTTCTCGACCCGTCCCCGGAACGCGAGCGCATCTTGATGACTGTTGTCCTCCGAGAACCAGAGATGAGCGTATGCATAGAGACACTGGGCGGAGTAACCGATCTGCTCGACGATCGTGAGAAGCTCGACGAACGACTCCCCCGAGATCTCATCGCCGAGCAGCGGGCGTTTCGCCTCCAATGCAGCGACAGCGGTTTCCAGCTCGGTGAAGACGGTCTCCATCTCCGGGCCGCTCGGCGCGGAGATCAAGTCTCGCAGAGACCAACGGCCTTGCGTGTGATGTTCGGGCATCATCCCTCCTGATCTCGGTTCTGATCCGACGCTTGACTGACATCTCGGTCCACGGTTCGATCTAGCTCGCCGGTTCCGATGGCGGCGGGGCGAGTGAGCCGTCCAATCCCAGATCGGGTGCAGCGGTCTGCATCCCGGCGATCACGTCGGCGAACAGATCGGGAAGCTCCATGCCGATCCGCTCGGCGCCCTCGCGGATGACATCCCGATCCGCCCCGGCGGCAAACGCCTTGTCTCTCCACTTCTTCTTCAACGACTTCACGGTTAGATCCGCGATGTTCTTCGACGGTCGGACGAGCACGGCTGCAGTGACAAGGCCCGTGAGCTCGTCGATGGCATAGAGAACGTTCTCCATGGGGCTCGTCGGCTCGACGTCCGTGCACAGTTTCCATCCATGGGAGAGAACGGCGTGGATCGCATCCTCAGGCCAGTCCCGATCGCGAAGGATCTTCTCGGTCATCTGACAATGTTTCTCAGGATACTGATCGTAGTCGAGATCGTGAACCAGTCCGATTGCGCCCCACACTTCTTCGTCCTCACCAAGTTTTCGCGCCATGTACCGCATCACGGCTTCCACGGCGAGAGCGTGTTTGATCAGGCTCTCGCTCTTGTTGAATTCGACGAGCAGCTCATATGCCTGCTGACGGTTCGGCATCGTCATGAACGAACACCTCTCGAATCTGTATGGTTGTTGCTGATGACTCTACCCTCGGGGCGTCCGGGCGTCCAGCGTTGGTGAGAAGCGCACGCCCGTGGCGTATAGTCGTCCGGACATGATCCTGGGAATCAGTCCAATCACATTTGTTGAGTTGTTTGCTGCGGCGATCGGAATCGGGACGCTTGCCAGCTTGCTCGGCCTGGGCGGTGGCGTATTCATGGTCCCACTGCTCTCGCTTGGGGGCTTTGTGGCAACGATGCCCGAAGCTGCGGGGACGAGCATTGCAGCGGTCGTCTTCACCAGCATCTCCGGATCGATTGCCTATTACAGGCAGCGGAAGATCAACGTGCGGATTGCGGTTCTTTTTATGCCCACCGCAATCGCCGGGATCCTAGTTGGCGCTCAGTTGACGGACGTCCTCGATCCATCGTGGCTGATGGTCGCATTCGGTGTGTTTCTGTTGTACCCCATCAGCATGATGATCACCGGCCGGTCCCCGAAGGAGATCCGGTTCTCCCTCAGAGGACAGGCGACCGGTGGCAGACTGTATGGTCTTGCAGCCGTGCTGGGCTTTGTCGCAGGGATGGCTTCGGGCCTGTTCGGGATCGGCGGAGGAACAGTGTTTGTCCCATCGCTTGCCGTGTTCCTTGGGCTGGATATCGTCACTGCCGTGGCGACCAGTCTGTTTGTGATGGTCCCGACAACGCTTGTCGGAGCGACGAAGCATTGGTTGCAGGGAAACCTGCATCCGGAACTGGCGCTGCCGCTTGTCCTTGGGATCATCATCGGAGCACAGATCGGCCCCCGGATCAGTCATCGGATCCCGAAACGGCGGTTGCGCCAATTGTTCGGCGTCCTTCTTCTCTACGCATCGATCCACATGCTCATCCAGGGTCTCTCCTGAAGCGACAACACGCTTCCGTTCCAAGCCAAGCTTCCTCATGCCGGCCGCCGGGCCTGATGCAGGTTTGACTTCAGCAACGCCTCTCGCTAGACTCTCATTAGCAGTTAGACATAGAGACTGCTAATCAAGGAGATAACCATGATTCGCTTTGACAAGATGACGCAAGGAGCGCAAGAGCTTTTTCGCGAATCCCAGGATCTTCTTACGCGACACAAACACAACCAACTGGATGTCGAACATCTGTTCAGCGTGCTTGCCAGCAAGGAAGGCGCGGGCAGAGAGATCCTGCAGGCGATGGGCGTTCACGTAGAGGGTCTGGTGAAGGACCTCGACTTCCTGCTTCGCCGCAAACCCACGGTCTCCGGCCCGACCGGAGGGCAGATCTACATCACCCCTCGTCTCGAATCTGTGGTCACGGGCGCGCAGATGGAAGCGGACCGCCTGCGGGACGAGTTCATTGGAGTGGATCACCTACTGCTAGCGATGAGCCGGGTGATCGAACCTGCCCTCAAGCGAGTCCTCGACAAGCATCAGATTACTCCGGAGGCGATCTACGGCGGGTTGAAGGAGGTTCGTGGCGAGCAGCGCGTGACGGACCAGGACGCCGAGGAGCGCTACCAGGTGCTGAGGAAGTACTCCAGCAACCTCACGGAGATGGCTGAGCGTGGAGAACTCGATCCGGTGATCGGACGTGACGAGGAGATCCACAGGATGCAGCAGGTCCTCTCGCGGCGCCGGAAGAACAACCCAGTGTTGATCGGCGAGCCGGGCGTCGGGAAGACCGCGGTTGTGGAGGGGCTCGCTCAGCGGATCGCCGAGGGCGATGTGGCGGAGGTTCTCAAGGACAAGGAGATCATCTCCTTGGACATCGGTGCGATGGTCGCCGGTTCGAAGTTCCGCGGGGAGTTTGAAGATCGTCTGAAGTCGGTGATCAAGGAGATCGAAGCGACGGACGGGCGATCGATTGTCTTCATCGACGAGGTTCATACGATTGTTGGGGCAGGTGCCGCCGAAGGAGCGATCGACGCGTCGAACATGCTCAAGGAGCCGCTGTCCCGTGGGAGGTTCCAGTTGATTGGAGCCACCACGTTGGATGAGTACCGACAACACATCGAGAAGGACTCCGCGCTGGAACGGAGGTTCCAGAGGATCTTCGTCGACGAACCCACCATTGAGGAGACCGTCGAGATCCTCCGCGGGCTCCGGCACACGCTCGAGGAGCATCACGGCGTCAAGATCACCGATGACGCAGTCCTCGCGGCGGCCAAGCTCTCCGAACGATACATCTCGGACCGGTTCCTGCCGGACAAGGCGATCGATCTCATCGACGAGGCCGGCAGCCGCATCTGCGTCGACGCCAGCGGAGAAGCGGTCACCGAAGTTCAAATCGCGGCGCTGATCTCCCAATGGACCGGGATCCCGGCCGAACGAATGATGGAGGAGGAGCGCGCCCGGCTCGCGGACATGGAGGAAATCCTTCATCAGCGGGTGATCAATCAGGTAGAAGGCGTCCGCGCCGTGTCGCAAGCGGTTCGCCACTCCCGAGCCGGTCTCTCCGATCCGCGGCGGCCGATTGGCACGTTCTTGTTCCTTGGTCCTACCGGCGTGGGCAAGACCGAGCTTGCCAAAGCGCTTGCGGCCTTCTTGTTTGGCACCGATGATGCGCTGCTACGGATTGACATGAGTGAGTACATGGAGCGTCACACTGTATCGCGACTGATCGGATCGCCTCCGGGGTATGTCGGATACGAGGAAGGCGGACAACTGACAGAGGCGGTTCGCCGCCGACCCTATCAGGTTGTGCTCTTCGATGAGGCCGAGAAGGCTCACCCGCAGGTGATGAACGTGATGTTGCAGCTGCTTGACGAAGGCCGCCTGACGGACGGTCATGGGCGGACGGTTAACTTCAAGCACACGATCCTGATCCTCACCTCCAACGTTGGTAGCGAGCACTTCAACGCCGACGCATCCTGGGAGTCGATCAAGTCTCAGGTGCACGAAGATCTGAGGCAGGCGTTCCGACCGGAATTCTTGAACCGCATCGACGAGACGATCGTCTTCCACCGTTTGGGAGAGGATGCGATTGCGGAGATTGTCGATTTGAAGATACGGACGTTAAACGAGAGGCTTGCCGAGCAGAGGATCGTTCTGACGCTGACCGACAGCGCGAAAACAGCGTTGGCGCGGAAGGGATTCGATCCGCACTACGGGGCGCGCCCGCTGGAGCGCGCGATCAAGCGACTGATCGAGAATCCTCTGGCGGAGAAGATCGTCGCCGGGGAGATCACCGACGGCGACAGCGTGACGGTGGACGCTGCAGCGATGTCCGATACGCTTCTGATCCGCGGCCCTGACTCGTAGCAGCCCGCCGTCAGTCGACGGCGGTGGAGAGCGGTTCCGAAGACCGCGGCTCGTAGCGTTTGACCCGGGGCGACATCATGACCCGGGCGACGTCCCAAACCTGATGGATGTCGCCCTCGTCGAGGCCCCACGGATCGATGCCGAGCGGCAAGGGTGATCCATCTACTGCGGTCTCCGCCAGCGCGTACACCCGGCCTTCGATCTGCCACAGCCCGCTGGAGCCGGGCCCTTGCCCCGAAACGCGATCCGCGAAATCGTCGCCCACAGGGACAAAGACGACCATATGGTCAGCGAACCCCGATCCGCTGGTGTCAACCCCGGCAATCAGTGCGCCCTGCCCGAGCGTGCGCAGCAAGCTGGCGTACAGAATCGAGGAGTCCTCACAGTCTCCGATCTGCTCCACAAGCGTCTCAATCGGGTAGCGTGGATACTCGATACCGCTTGGATCCCTTGCATACGACACGATGGTCTGCACAAACGACAGGGCATTTTCCGCGATGTCGTAGTAGTTGGCACCGGGGACGGCCGCCGACAGGGACGTGGCGAGTTCTGTCATCAACGGATCGTCGAGCGGATCAAGAACGTACTGATCGTAGGAACCATAAACTGAGAAACTTCTCGATCGCGAGGAATACTCTTCGATGAGAGCACCGGGGATCGAGATGGATACCGTCTGGCGGCGGCCACCATACCACCAATCGTAGGAGGTCACGAAACTCTCGCCGTCCCAGTCGATGGACGGATCCTCTCCGCTGTCCATGGACTGGGCTACGGTGATCTCCAGCTCCCTTGACGCGTGGGAGCCCGAGGCGTCCGAGACGATCAGACGGGCGATGTAGTGCCCCGCCGTCGGATAACGGTGCATCACGACGGCCCCTTCAGCTGTCTCCCCATCGCCGAACGACCAGACGTATCGAGTGATCCCGCCGAACGTTGATGTCGAGGACGTTCCGTCGAACGTCACCGATCCGCCTGCGGAGATGGAGCTTGACGATGCCGAGATCTGGGCGTCGATCGATGGATCCGAACCCTCAAACCCATCTCCGTCTGCTCCCTGGACGGATACGGCGGTCGTTGCTGTTGAAGATGCTCCATCGTCATCGGTGGTCGAAAGCATAACCGTGTAGGTTCCTGGTGCCGCGTAGCGGTGCGACACGGTCATCCCGTCTCCGCTTTCCCCGTCTCCGAACGACCATCGAACCCAGACGATCTCCCGATCATCGGTGGACGTTGCGGCGGAGAATTCGATATCTTGCCCGACCTCGGCTGGATTTGGGGAAACGCTGATCCTTGGGACAGGAGGCGTGTTCGGAGGAGCCACGTCCACCGTCACGATGGTCTGAGCGGTCTCGCCATGATCGTCGGTGACGGTCAACGTGATCGTATGGCGACCGGGGTCGCCAAACGTGTGTTCCAGCGACTCACCGGTCAGCATCTGTCCGTCGGCGAGACGCCATGTGAACCCGACGATGATCCCGTCCGGATCGTATGAGGGGGACCCATCGAACGTGACCACAAGCGGCGCTCGTCCGCCGGCTGGAGACACGGAAACGCCCGGCATCGGGGGCTGATTCCGAAACACAGTGCACCCGCTCAGGAAGACGAGCAGGAGCGCAGCGGCCGCGAGGAGGCGTGCTACGACGGCGAACGGAAGCCGCCTGCAAAAGGCTTCCTCATCAAGATTTCTACAGTTTCGCACCCGGGCTCCCATCCTTCCGGTCCTATCGTCGCACAGCGCACAGCTCGGCGTGGGAAGAGATGGGGCGGAGCTTCGAGACATCCGGCAAGAGGGAACGAGTCAGATGTCGGTGTGATGATCGTGGACATCCTGGCTACGAGCCGACTCGATCTGCTTCGTCATGACTGCGATCTGGGAATCGATCGATTGCTCGATCAAGGGCTGGGATGTTCCTGGAGGCGACGTGGGCGGTTTCACCCCGAGCCGCTGGTGGAGCTGGAGGGCGTTCACTACGCTCTGACCGAGGTGGCAGTTGTTGGTGAATACGAACGTCTTGCCGACGGTACCGGCGTTCTCTTTGACGCGATTCGCCCAGGTTTCGAGCGCGGCCTCCGCGTAGAGGTAGTCATAGCGCAAGCCTGGGGAATCGTGATGCCACCAGGTTTTCGTGTTCCGGCCATGGAGTCGGTAGTACGCAATGCCGGATGTCACCTCGTTGCTTGGGCGAGGAAGTCCGGGAAGTGGGGGGAGGTCGACGTTCACGAATCCCAGCCCGAGCGCGCGCAGGATCTTGAACGTCTCTTCCTGGTACCACCCGATGTGACGGAATTCGACGTTGACGGGGATCCCAGCGGGGATCCATGTACCCGAGAGTGCTTCGAGGTATTGAACGGAGCTCTCGCTCTTCTTGAAGGAGTACGGGAATTGTGCGAGCAGCGCCGCAAGCTGATTGTGCTCGATCAGCGGAGCGATCGCATCGCGGAACGGAGCGACGACCTCGTGTGACTTCTCCCGCAGGTGGGTCGCCTCCCGGGGGAGCTTGACCACGAACGTGAACTCCGAAGAGACTTTGGCGAGGATCGCCTCGAACATCTTTGGAGACGGGACACGGTAGTACGTGGCGTTGATCTCGACGGCATCGAACCATTTGGCGTAGTGTGTTAGGTACTTGCCAGGGGGTGTCGCGGGTGGGTAGACCGTGCCTACCCAGTCCCGAAAGCTGTAGCCCGATGTTCCGACGTGAATCTCGGATTCCATGGTTCGATCGTAGGCAAACACGGTTTCCGGCACAACGCAAACGGGTGGCCGCTGTCTCGATCCGCTACCTGGCTGCCCGAATGCTGCTAGAACTCCCAAGCCTCTCCTTGAGCGAAGCCCCCGACGTGTTCGGGGATGGCGTCGAACAGAAGCGTTTCTCCAGTAACAATCGCCTTTTCGCCGAAACGATCCCGGATGCGATCGATCGATGCGTTTAGGGCAGCTCGTTTGCGGTCTTCCTCAAGCAGGTAATCGGGGAGATCATCGCGATCTGCCAGATTGCGGACGGAAACACCGATGTTAAACACCGTTTCCGGGTGGATCGTCATCTTGCGATGAATATCGAGGCACGCGTTGTAGATGGTCTCACCATCATCGGTGGGGAATGGAAGCGAGATCTGCTTGCCGCAATGCGGTCCGAGTGCTCCAAGCCGACATCCAAGGTACACCGTCCGCCCGACAAACCCGAGCTTCCGCATCCGTCGCGCCACCTTGTCGCATAAGCCGCGCAGCACGAGGCAAGCAAGAGGAAACGGCCGCAATTCGGGAGGGAGTGTTTTAGAGTGCCCCACGGATTTTACGGGAGCAGGCACCGTGTACGGGATGATCGGTGTCGGATCCTTGCCTTGTCCGATCGCCTGTAGAAAGTGGCCGTACACCCCGAATTCCTTCTTGAGGAAAAACAGCGGTGTGGCGCCGAGGTCGGCAAGGGTGCGGATCCCGACCCGTTGCAGGCGAGCCGAGATCCGCGGACCGATCCCACAGATCTCCCCGATGGGTGTTATCTGCAGCAGGTCAGGAAGTTGCTCGGGAAGGAGGATGCCGATTCCGTTCGGCTTGTGCTTCTTGGCGATCAGCTTGGCGAAGGCTCGGTTCTCGGCGATGCCGATGGTGCACGTAATGCAGGAACCGAGCGATTCACGGAACTCGGATTGGATCGATTTCGCCATCGCGGCCGGGCCGCCGTATCGACCGGCTTCTTGTGTGACATCCATAAACACCTCGTCGATGCTAAATACTTCGAGCTGCGAGGTGTAGTTCTTAAGAATCGCGAGAAACCTCTTGGTGACGGCGATATATCGGGATGCGCTACCGCTCACAAACTGCAGAGAAGGACAAAGCCGTCGTGCTTCCCAAATCGGCATGGCAGATTTGATCCCCAGCCGCTTCGCTTCGCGGGAAGCAGCGACCACGATAGAACGTTCTTTGGGTTTCCCCGTGACGGCGATCGGCTTGCCCCGCAACCTCGGATCGGCTTGCTGTTCCACGGAAGCGAAATAGGCATCCATATCGAGGTGGATGATGATCCTTGTCATGGGTTACTCCTCGATTTCAATCGTGGTAAGGACCCAATGACACGCTCGGGTGTCAAACCGGATGGAGCACCGCTGAGATCCACAACTTACTGCGTAGCAGAGCAGCTTGGTCTGGCCTTGATGCTCAGGATAGACGAGATGGGTGCCGGTGACGTCAAACCGGCGATTCCTCCAGCGAAACGCGCGCAAGAGGGGGTACGGGGCCCCGATGGGGTAGATAACATAGGCATCGATTTTCTCGTCCACCGTTTGATCCATGTTCGTTCACGTAGTTCAGTGTAATGGCTGAACAAGCATTTGTCAAGCTGCCCCACTCACGGAGATCTATGCAGTGGAAGGTCCGAAAACAGCGATATCAACTCATACATCGAGTGCGGACCTGCCGCACCGATCCGTTGCCGGTAGATCAATCTCAACGCGGCGAGTCGGTTCACACGATGAAGACAGGTGTTGTGCTGGATTCCCAGATCATCGGCCAACTGCCTGGCCGACGTTCGTCCGACAGCGATGATCCGCTCGAGGGTCTCATGCATCGGCGGTGCGAGTGGTCCAAGAACGGTCCACGCGTGATCGGGGCCGGCTTCGGGAAGCGGTGGCTCATCCGCGACCACAATCATCGCCAGGCCCCGCCGCTCCAACTTGTGGGCGAGATCATCTGTGATCTCGGGGTTCGGAGACGCGATGACGATCGAACGGTCCCCGTACTCGCCCGCGCAGATCCGGGCATAGGGGATGGCAATGATCTCGTCGGCGAACGACCCGCTCAGGACATCGAGTCCGACAAGCGAGACAAGGAGAAACCCCGGCTCGGGAACCGCTTGCAGGGCACGGAGAAGCGGCTCCCGCGCTGTGCCCCCCTCAAGGCGCGTTCCAAGGCGGGTTCCGAACTGTGCGATCTCGAATCGAAACGGGTAGCGATCCGTTGTCATGACGGTTTCATTGAACCAGTTGAACGCCTTTCCGTCAAGCGAGTTCCGGCTCCGATTCCACGCCCAGCACGTATTGAGGAATCGACAACGCAATCTGGACGCCTGGGAGAAGCGGAGCCTCGTAGACGTCTCCTCGCTCACTGTCCATGTACAGGACGGCGTTGCCGCTACGGATGACCAACGTGCCGTCCCACGTCTTTGCCAGTCGAGCGATCCGGCGCAGCTCGCCGCCTCGACCTGGATCGGCATGGCGGCTGACCCCTCTGAACAGAATCTCGCTCAACGCTTGAGCGTGGGTAAGGCCCGAATACGAAGCCCGCATCGACAGGCTTCCCTGGAGACCGATACCGTCATCGGCGACGGCGAGCATGAACTGCTGCCTGTCAGGCAGTTCCTGCATCGCAGCAAGCCCAAGAACATCGGGAGCGTTCCCCGTTGCGTTGGCATGCTGGGGGATGTTCTGGAACAGCTCGAACATCGCTCTCACCAAGCCGCGCCGCGATTCCTCGGTGAGCGGGTATCGCACGGCAAGACGGCGGTCGAACGCCTCGACGATCTGCCGGATATGCTCCTCGGTATCGATCGGCGTCATGGGCTGTGCAACCATTGATTGCAGATCCACATCGGCTGATTGCACCGGAGTTCGCCCAAGATAGTGGGGCAGTCCCATCGCGTTCAGCCAAGCTCGGACGCAGTCGTTTCGCGGCCACTCAAGCGGAAGGGTCTGCCCTTGACGCTCCTTCTGGAACTGGCGAGCCGTCACGGCGATGACAAGCAGCGCATACGGATCGACGACATCGACTCGCGAAAGGTCCAGCCGGCCTGCATGCCTCCACAGGACGTCATCCACCCACTGGTCGACGGTTTCGATCGTCAGTTGGGTCATCATGCTCCCCGCGCTAGGCGGAACGTGGAGGCGGGGACTTCTTCCATCGCAGTTGAAGCGAAAGCCTTTGCAAGAGGTTCCGCAACGAGACAACGCCCACCAAGTGCTCTCCATCAACGACCAGCAGCCGTTTCCTTCCCGTACGGCGCATCAGCCCCAGCGCTTCGTTGGCATCGGTGTTCACGGAGATCGTGTTCTCGGGTGTACACGCGACGCTGATCTGCTTCACCGTGGTGGAGTCCCACTGCTCACGCGGGATCTGCCCGACCTCTTCTACCGAGACGCAACCGACGAGCGTGTCTTCTTGCATCACGGGAAACAGACTGTCGGGACGGCGGTAAACGTACTCGTCCACCAGGCGTTCGACGGAGATATGATAGGAGACGGTGACTGGGTCCTGTTCGAGGAACTGCGACACCGGCTCACCCTCCAAGAACTCGCGTATGAGCAACTGGCGATACGAACCTTGAGATGCGTTGTGCAAGAAGACACCGATCATGAACCACCATACGGCGTTCAGCAGACTGCCGCGCCACAATGAGAACACGGCAAGACCGATCAGCAAGAAGGCGAACCCCGAGCCGATGAACGTCGCAATCCGCGTAGAACGCCGCAGCCTTCCGGTGAACCTCCACAACACGGCACGCAAGACGCGGCCCCCGTCAAGCGGGAACGCCGGAATCAGATTGAACACAGCGAGAGCAAGATTGATCGGCCACAGATAGGCCAGCACACCGAGCAAGGGGATCGGCGCCGCGAGCCGGCTGGCAAGGAGAGCGAGTCCGTAGAAGGCGCCACCGAGAAAGAGACTGGTTAGCGGACCGGCGATTGCCATAAGAAACTCGGTCCGCGGATCCGGCGGTTCGGCGTGCATTTCGGCGACTCCGCCGAACAAGAACAGCGTGATCCCCTTGCTTGTCATCCCCGACCTGCGGGCAACCCACGAGTGCATAAACTCGTGCGCGACTACCGATGCGAACAGGAGCACAGCACCGATGACTCCCATCCCCCAGTAGACGGATGTGGCCAGCCCCGGGAACGACTGCGGAAACAGCGAAGAAGCGAGCGACCACGTCACAAGGGACGCGATGATCAGCCAGGATGCATCGACACGCACCTCGAAACCGAACAAGTGGAACAGCGTGACCCGTTTCCCGAACACCCTTTCATCCCCTCCTTCACGTTCGCTATCGTATCCTCGCATTCTTGTGTGGAGCAACGATGGCCATTGGGTGGCATCATCATGTAGGGTTTCCGTAGGGAGAGGAGGCGGATTCGTTCATGGCGCATTCATTGGTGGTGTTGCACAGCGGGCTCCAATGCCCTTGGCACGGTTGGGTCGTGTTCCAGGCCAAGGAGGCGGCCGAGCGCCTGCAGGCGACGTTCGACGTGATCGACATCTGGAGCGACCGGGAAGCGTCCGAACACTACCGCGTCTTCTGCCCATTCCTTGTGGTGATGGATGAGTCGGTCCGCCTGTCGTCGCCGTTTTCCGCCGACGAGATCGAAGCGTTCGCGCGGTCTGGCGTCCCCCAAGCCGAAGCGGAACCGGTCGCTCCTCGCGAAGATGGAGTCCCTGACGAGATCGTGCCACTCACTCCCAGCAACCTGATGGACAGCGCTCGTGTCTGCGGCTGTCAGGCCGGATGCCGGGAGATGGTGGCCAAGCAGGACTGGTACCTGCGGCTTGCCGAGGAAACGGGGAGCGAAACGATCGGCCTGATCGGCTACCGCGAAAACGAAGCCGTTTGCCATGCGGAGTTCTTCCCGGCATCGCTGTCTCCGTTCCCGCTCCCAGACGAATCTCCGCAAACCGCTGTCATCCACTGCTTGTACAACCTTGAGGAAGGTCCGGACTTCCGCACCGCCCTTCTGCGAAGCGTGGTGGATCACCTTACTGGCAGAGGATACCGCCGGATTCTGGCCGTCACAGGACGTACCTCGCCGGCCCCGAACGGCCCGGCTGCCTCCTACGCGAACATCGGGTTCCGCGAAGTCGCTGAGGTCGATCGGCTGTTGCTGAAACGAGGCTGGGAGACGCTCGTGTTGATGGAGTGGCTCCCGCAGGAGACACCACCGGACTGACGCCGAGATTGATCTGTAGCGGAGCAAGGCGCTACGATGCGAGCCTGGACGAAAACCTGATGAGGGGGACCGTTCCGGTTGCTGGGGGGCAAGGTGAAATCGAGCAGTTCCGTGGCGATCGTAGGGGCCGGTGTTGCAGGGCTTTCTGCCGGCTGCTACGCACGAATGAACGGGTTCGAGACCCGGATCTACGAGATGAGCAATCGTCCCGGCGGACTCTGCGCAGCGCGGGAGAAGAATGGCTACACGATCGACTGCTGCCTCCAGTCCGTGGATGGTTGCCAAGATCCCAATCCGTATCATCGAATGTGGCGTGAGCTTGGGATTATCACCACGCACGAGTTCTCTTGTGACGAGGCGCTGGCACGCATCGAGGACGAACGAGGCCACGCCTTGGTCCTGTACTCCGATGCCAAGCGGCTACGGCGGCATCTGATCGAGATTGCTCCCGAAGACAGAGATCTGATCAGGGAGTTCACCAAGGCCATCCTGCGGCTCGGGAGGCGCAGGGCGGGGCTGCCCAGGCCGAAGGAGCTCATGACTCCGATTTCGGTCAGCGCACTGGCAGGACGTTGGCCTTCCCTTGCTTGGACGGTCCGGCGATGGAGCGGGGTGACGATCGAGGAGTTCGCCGAATCCTTCGACAGTCCGTTCGTACGAAGTGCCCTTTGCTTCGCATCTTCGGCGCCAGATACTCCCGTCCTTTCTCTAATCCAGACGCTGGCCTGGATGCATCGGAGGACAGTGGGGCACCCGCTTGCCGGATCGGATGCGTTCGTCCGTACAATCGAACAACGGTTCACCGACCTCGGCGGAGAGATCGACTACGGGTCTCGGGTTGAGAGCGTCCTGATCGAAGACGGACGGGCTGTGGGGCTTCGCCTGATGGACGGACGCATCAAACGCGCCGACGCGGTCATTCTAGCCGGTGATAGCCGAAGCGCGGTGTTTGATCTACTCGACGAGCAAGGCGAAGACGAGCGATTGACTGACCAGTTCGACAAGCTGCGCCTGCATGCCCCGGTCGTGTGCGTGGCGATTGGTGTGAATCGGTCGATGAGCGACTTTCCCGCATCGGTGAGCGGGACCAACTTCCCGCTTGCCGAGCCGAAGGTCATCGATGGAAGGAAGCGGGATCGGATCGTCGTTCGTGCTTCCAGCGGTTCCGCCGATCGAGCTACCAACGACCCGCCGAAAACGGTGCTGTTCGTTTTTCTTGACGCCAGCTACGATGAGTGGGTCGAGCGGGAAGGTGATGAGCAAGCCGATCAGGAAGCGCAACGCGATCTGACCCGTGATGTCGTTGAGGCGCTCGAGCAACGCTTCCCGGAGCTCTCGAACTACGTTGAGATGACGGACGTTGTGACACCTCCGATGTGGCGGCGACGCACTGGGAGCTGGAACGGGAGCATCAGAGGCTGGCTGCTGACCCCGGAAACCCTTCGCCTAAGAATCCCCCGGCGGATCAGGGGATTGGACGGCGTGGTTCTTGCCGGACAGTGGACGGAACCCGGGGGGGGTGTGTCCCGCGCCGCAATATCCGGCCGCTACGCGGCAGAGCTTGTTTGCCGGGATCAAGGGAAACGGTTCAACACGCAATTCCCTTAGCGATAGTGAGCCGTTACCGGTCACAACGGAGGAGACATGAACGAACGACAGCGTACTGAAGAGTTGGTGATCTCCGGAGAGAAGCTCCTGGCAACCGTCAAGAGCTTGGTCCACGAAGGAAACATCCGCCGGATCACGATCCGGAACAAGGACGGGAAAAACCTCCTTGTGATTCCTCTCACGGCCGGCGTTGTAGGCGTCTTGCTGCTACCCACGTGGGCGGCCATCGGTGCCGTTGCGGCGCTCGTGACGGAGTGCACGATCGTCGTTGAGCGCGCTGTGGAGTAGCGCAGCCGTCCTCTCGTAGAGCGCGTGGGGCGTCCCTGACGACGGAACCGCCCTCTTCCACTCACGGCGGGGATCGTGCTAGCATCTCCTTTGAGGAGGTGAGCAATGTGAGCTTGAAGGAATTCTCGTTTGACATCGGCAACTGCCCGGGAGCGTTGGTCGAGATCGCCGAGAAACTCGGCTCGGAACACGTCAACATCGAGGGGATTGCCGGATTGACGGTTCTTGAGGAAGGCGTCATAGGAATGATCACCAGCGAGACCGGATCGACCCGCAAGCTACTGCGCGAACTGGAGATCGACTTCGAAGAACGCGAGGCGTTTGTCCTTGAGGTTCCAAATCATCCCGGTGAGCTGGCCCATGTGCTGCAAAGGCTGTCCGAGGACGGCATCAACGTGCTCTCCGTGTACGCGGGTGTGGAGAAGAACCAACTGGTCATTACGGTTGATCAGACAGATAACGCCAAGCGGATCCTCCATCTCGAGTAGCCGACCGGGGTTGCTTGTCTCGTGTGAGATCGGCCTGCTGACGACGTTCCAGAGGTCTCCGCCGATCGAACGGTAGGTAGGAGCGAGGGCACTGGGGCCTGAAGCGAACTCGACCACGGGGATCGACTGATCTCTCGGGCGGATCAAGCGCGGGTCGGCTCTGCGTTGTGCCGCTCGGAGGACATTCGGATGTCTGGCACGGGCCGGATCTGGATTGGGCTGCGTTCGCGCGGTCTGCTTGCAGGAGGTATGAGACCGTGGCGGATTCGCGCAAGGAATTCCTGATCCGCATCAGGCCGTCCCGGCTGGAGATGCTGTCGGATGGTGGCACGGCGGCAGAGAACACCCTGGTCGAGCAGCACTTCCGTTACCTGTCGGATCTAGGCGATCGAGGGATTGTCATGCTTGCCGGTCGAACCCTGCAGGAGGGTTCGACCAGCTTCGGAATCGTTCTGCTACGCGTGGAATCCGAGAAGCACGCCCAAGAGATCCTGCGCGGAGACCCGGCCGTGGCCGGGGGTGTGTTTAAGGGCGAGCTCTTCCCCTTTCGAACGGCGCTTTCCGGTGGTTCAATCGCCGGGTGAGGACGTTGTGATCTTGTGGTGCACAAGGTTGGCGATGATCAGTGCGCCATCAAGGAACGATGATTCGTGGCTGTCGATTACCCGTTGATCCAACGAACCCCCAAACGGCATTCACACTTCCTTCACAAACCGACTTTATGATAGTGTTCGTACAAGAGACGAATAAGAGCTGTACCTCCTTACGAAGCAGCTAGAAGATAAGAGGCCCCGCGTTGGGGCCTCTACCTTTTGCGGCGCTCCCGAAGTTCGCTGCATCCACCTTCGAACAGGGAGCCTACAAGCAGCGAGCTTGCGCCACCCCCCCGAGCAGATGTTGCGCGCTGCGGACGATCTTTGGAACCTTCCTCTTGGACAAGGAGGTATAGCCCGGTGAACGATTTCTTCCGGATCAAGGAGCTTCCCGAAACGGAGATGATGGCGGGAATCCGCCGTCGCGCTGTCTGGACGGAAGGTGCGATGGTCACGTTTTTCTGCTTTGCGCCGGGAAGCGTCGTCCCAGAGCACAAACACCCGCACGAGCAGATCACGGTGGTCACGAGAGGCACGCTGGAGTTCACTTTGGATGGCGAGACACGGATCCTGTGCGCAGGCGATGGCGTACGGATCCGATCCAACGTTCTGCATGCCGCTCGAGCGCTCGAGGAGATGGCCGAAGCGTTCGATGCATGGTCCCCCCCGCGGGACGATTACAAGACCGCCGGATGAAGGTGAGTGCGGCGTTGGCTCAAAGGTTGGGGTTCGGGCTTGCCAGTAGCGAAACTGCGAGCACGACGACCCTTGTCATCTCAGAGATGGTCATTGTGTCCAGGGCCTCTGCCACATCGGTGGTTCGGTGATAATTCGGGTGATGAACGAGCATCGATTCGAGCGCGAACCGTTCGTCCACTGCTTCGGCAGTCGCTTCGGAACCGAACTCGGCGAGAGCATCGGCTTCCGCCCTTGCCGCAGGCATCACGGCGGAAGCGGTCATCGTGACCGCTGGAATACGGTACTCGGCGAGCGAGACATGATCCGACCACTCGATGACCGACCCGGCGGAGACAACTGGGATCTCCCGCAGCTTCGCCGCGGCGAAGACTGCTGACACAAGCTCGGCCGCAGCAGGATGATCGTCCCCAAACAGGGTCGCAAACCGTGGTGCACCGACCGATGCGCCTAGCATGTCGAGGTTCAGAAGCACGCACGAGCGGTCGAGATCGTATTCGATCAGCAACCGCGTGAACGCTTTGGAGCCCAGCCGCCCGATCTCTTCCGCGCCAAACGCCACAAACACGACAGATTTCTCGGGACGCCTTCCGGCTTCGCTGAGGATCCTCGCCACCTCCAGCATCGCCGCAACGCCGGTCGCATTGTCGTCAGCTCCGTTCCGAACCGATTCGCCGCAGGGACCAAGGTGATCGTGATGAGCGCTGACGATGACGAACTCGTTGGGATCAAGCTCGCCGGGAAGGACGGCGATGACATTCGCTCCGGTGCCGGAGAGGAAGACGACCCCGCTGGCGGTACACGATCCGCCAGTCGCTTGATCCCATGGATAGAACGACGTCCGGACCGGAAACCGGTGAACGGTCGAATCCAAGCGGATCTCTGCAAGTGGCGTCAGGCCGAGATCAGCGAAGCGTTGGGCGATCCACGTGACAACGTCCTCTTCGGCCTCCGTGGTCGCAAGACGTCCGTTGCGGGCGTCGTCTGAGAGCCACTTGATGTCGTCAACCAGACGAACGGGATCGACCCGATCGGCGAGTCCGCTTTCCGTCTCTCCGCTTGCTGCCAGTGGCAGCGTTCCAATGAGGCATACGGCAAGGATCAATGCCAGCACGGGATTCCGTGCGCATGCAGCGATGGCTCTCATCCCATCCTCCAACGGGCCCGCCCCCCGAGAGTAACTGCGAAGCTCCGATACATCATCGGACCAGAAACACGACAAGCGCTGCGACCGCGCCCGCGAACAGCAATCCGAAGACGACGATCATCCGCCACTCCCCGCGCTGAGCGAAGTACCCAGGGCTGTTGATGAGGGTATACATCAGCGCACCAAGCGACAGAGGATAGAGCCACGAAGACCATCCCGCTTGCGCCAGGAGTCCGGTGCCAGAGACAAGGAGCGATCCCGCCGTTATCGCCTCCGCTATCCAATGGAACGCCAGTTCCGACCGTCCTCGTCCCGAATACATCTCGTCCGGCGGCGGAAGACCGCCAGAGACCAAAGTGCGTCCCCACTGGATCGCCATCAGCAATCCGACCGCCAAGGCGTATGCGGCGGGGAATGTCATCGTTGGCCCCCTCTCGTTGCGTGGTCGTCCACGATTTTCACGGACGCGAACGGCAGTTATCGTAAGGTGCTCGGCTGTCTATGAGAATGGCCGTCGGCCGAGCCTTTTTCGCTCAACGGGTACCTCAGAGTAGGATCAGTCCCGGTGATGCCGCAAGATGCTCACCCGGCACAGTGTCCGTCGCGATGGTCGAAAGGAAGACATGAAATCGCTAAGCGAGCTTTTCCGAATTGGCATGGGTCCGTCAAGCAGCCACACGATGGCTCCGAGGCGGGCGGCGGAGCAGTTTGGGGAGCGCAACGAAGACGCGTCCACCTTCCGTGTCACCTTGTTCGGCAGCCTTGCCGCAACTGGCGCGGGCCACCTAACTGACGAGGCGGTTCGTGGGGCGCTTGCACCCCGGCCGGTTGAGATCATCTGGTGTCCTGAAGAAACGCTTCCTCAGCACCCCAATGGAATGAGATTCGAAGCGATCGACGCTTCTGGAGACGTCGCTGAGCAGTGGCAAGTCTTCAGTCCCGGGGGAGGGGCACTGCTCGAGGAAGGAAGGACCGCCGAATCCAAGACGGTCTATCCCGATCGATCGCTGGCGGCTGTCCTTGATCGCTGCACACAAACAGGCGAGGCGCTGTGGGAGTATGTGGAAGCGTGCGAGGGAGACGGGATCTGGGACTTGCTGGCAGCCGATTGGCTTGCGATGCAAGAGGCGATCGAACGGGGTTTGGCGACCGAGGGTCGGCTCCCCGGGGGGATCGGCGTTTCTCGCAAGGCTCGATCCCTGGCACGGAAGGCGGAGCTCTTCGACGAGCCTCTGGAGCGGCGCGGGCTTCTTGCGGCGTTTGCATTTGCGGTGGCAGAGGAAAACGCGGCAGGCGGGATCGTCGTGACTGCACCGACGTGTGGCTCGAGTGGGGTCGTACCTGCCGTGCTACGAAGCATGACCTCTATGGTCGAGTGCACTCAAACCGATCTTCTTCACGCGTTGGCAACGGCAGGACTGATCGGAAACCTGGTGAAACACAACGCTTCGATCTCGGGTGCGGAAATCGGCTGTCAGGGGGAGATCGGCACGGCGTGTGCCATGGCGGCGGCAGCAGCCACGCAGCTGTACGGCGGGACGATCCACCAAATCGAGTACGCCGCGGAGATGGGGATCGAGCATCACCTTGGCTTGACGTGCGATCCGGTGGCCGGGCTGGTTCAGATCCCCTGCATTGAGCGCAACGCATCCGCTGCGATGCGCGCACTCGACGCGGCACAGTTTTCGCTTCTGCTCGACGGAACGCACCTGATCTCGTTTGATGATGTCGTTGCCGTGATGCGGGAGACCGGACAAGCGCTGCCTTCGCTGTACCGCGAAACGGCGGAGGGTGGCCTGGCTCGCGTCTACCAACGTCGTCACGCTGGTCGCGACTGAAGGTCCGTTGTCGAATTCGGGTGCCTATCCGGTCTGCCTCCGGATCTGGATTGGGATCGGACCGCATTCCCATGTGCACTGTCGACAAGGCCCCTGCTGCCAGTGTATCTTTGCTGTAGATCGACGATTTCACCAAGGAGGTTCGTATGGCCGAACGCTGGCGACTGCAAACGGTTCACCATGCTGCGGTTGACGGTGCTGTGCGAGCCCGCCGCCGGCCCCGTACCTAGCGAGGTCAACGAGCCGCCCTCGGCGCTCGATGGCTTCGCCTGCGAAGCGGCACCCGAAAAGAGACCCGCAGAGCTTTCAAAGGAGGTGAGTCCCGTGGGGACAAGCAGCGAACTACCTATCAGTGGACCCGCGAGTACAGTACCACGACCGATTGGAAGAACCATCGACTAGGAGTTCGAGTTCACCGCCGGAACGGCGATGGATTCGTTGTCCTTCCGGAGGCGTTCTCGGAACACGTTCTCAACCGGGCGGCTTGGCGCGAAGTCAAGCTGCGCGTTGCCCATCTTGCAGAGCGGGGGCACACCGGGTCGTTGGAGGTCGGCGTCGTTCGACGCTGTCGTGGTGCGTGGACGGAAGAAGACCTGCCTACCTGTCTCGTTTCGGGCCCCGCTCCCAACCCAAACGTCGCATTGTGGCGCGTGATCCATCGTGTTCACCTGAGGGCGGAGCGATCGGCCCCCATGACGACCGGTGGGGACGAGCAACGCTCACCTCATTGGGGCGTGTGGGTGAAGGCGGAGGTTCCCGACCGGGAGAGCGCAGCAGGGCGCACACGATCGGCGATGCAGAGGATCGGACGCTCGGCCCGCAAGACGCGGTGAGCAATATCAGCGCAGTCGCGATGGGCTGATGATGGATTGGGGTGACAGATGGATTGGTTCCTGCAGTGGCATCCGCTTCTTCAAGCGTTGGCTGCCACGGGATTTACCTGGTTTCTGACTGCACTGGGATCCGCGGCGGTATTCCTGTTCCGCTCGATCAGCGGCCGCGTGCTCGATGGGATGCTTGGGTTCGCGGCGGGCGTCATGATCGCTGCCAGCTTCTGGTCGCTTCTTGCTCCGGCGATCGAGCTTGCCGAGCAGCTTGCCGTTCCCGGATGGATCCCGGCGGCTGTCGGGTTCTTGCTCGGCGGTGGCTTCCTATGGGTCGTAGATAAGACACTCCCTCACATGCACGCAGCAGCCGGCGGCGATCAACGGGAGGGTATCAAGACGGGATGGAGCCGAAGTGTGCTTCTGGTGTTGGCGATCACCCTTCACAACATCCCGGAGGGGCTTGCAGTCGGCGTTGCGTTTGGAGCTGTTGCCGCGGGATTGCCCGGAGCGGGGATTGCCGGTGCGGTGGCGCTCGCCCTCGGAATCGGCATTCAGAACTTCCCAGAGGGGATGGCCGTCTCGGTACCGCTCCGCCGCGAGGGGCTGAGTCGCGCACGCAGCTTCTTCTTCGGGCAACTCTCGGGGCTGGTCGAACCCGTGGCGGGTGTTCTCGGTGCGGCGGCGGTACTGCTGATCCGCCCGCTTCTCCCCTATGCGTTGGCGTTCGCCGCCGGTGCCATGATCTACGTGGTTGTCGAGGAGCTTATCCCAGCGGCCCAACTCGAGAAACACGGTCACGTTGCGACGATTGGTGCGATGCTCGGGTTTGCCGTGATGATGGTGCTCGACGTAGCCCTCGGGTAGAGGCGTAGCGAGGTTTGCGCCGGGGCTGCTGCAGGGTTGCTGCCAACCAGAGATCGGCATCGCCGGGGATCATGTGGCTTCTCATCCGGGGTTCATCAGCGTTCGGAGTGGACGATGTCGCCAAATACAGGTATTATCGTACGATAATACTGCTATTAAAGGAACGGACATGTCTGATCCACTAAAAATCTCCGAAGCAACCGCACTCGCGCTGCATGCAGCCGTTCACATCGCAGGCCAGGACAACGCGGTGACAACAGCGGAAATCGCTGAGTCGATGTCGGCATCTCCGGCTCATCTTGCCAAAGTCCTGCAACGACTTGTCCGTGCCAAGCTGCTGATTGCGAACCGGGGCCGAAACGGTGGATATCGTCTGGCCAGAGAAGCAGACGGGATCACGCTGGGTCACGTCTACGAGGCGTTGGAGGGAGCTCCTCGTAGCGATGGGTGCCTGTTCGCGGCACCCGTTTGCCGGGGATCCGACTGCATCATGGGTGAGGCGGTGGAGAGGGCCCGGCGGGAGCTGTGGGAGTACCTGAGCAAGACATCGATCAAGGAGCTTGCAGAACTGGAGACCAAGGGAGGAAGCCGATGAGCATGTTCTGCTATCAGTGCGAGCAAACAAAGAACGGAAAGGGTTGCACGGAGTTCGGCGTTTGTGGAAAAGACCCGCAGACTGCGGCGCTGCAGGATCTGCTGATCCACGTCTGCAAAGGGATTTCCGTCTACGCAAGCCGGATTCAGCAAGCGGACGGTCCAGGATTGCTGCGCGATGCCGATCGGTTTCTGGTTGAGGGACTGTTCACGACGATCACCAACGTGAATTTCGACCCGGAGCGACTGGAAGCGATCGTGCGGCACGGCGCGTCGATCCGCGATGCGCTGGCTGATGTCTACAAACGGGCGCGTGAGAGGACGGGGGAACGGCCCGAGACGTTGCCCGAGGCAGCTGCATGGAAGCCAGCGCCCGATACGGCTGGGCTTCTCGCCGAGCAGCGCAACCTGGGGATCGGCCAACGCCAAACCGAGCTTGGTGAAGATGTCGCAGGATTGCAGGAACTTCTCCTCTACGGACTCAAGGGAGCCGCCGCCTATGCAGATCACGCCCTTATCCTCGGCCACGAGGATCCCGACGTGTGGGCGTTCTTCCGTGAGGCGATGGCGTTTCTTGCCGAGGAGCCCAGCGACGTGGAGCGGTTGCTTCAGATGTGCCTGCGCGGTGGCGAGGTCAACCTGCGGGTCATGGAGCTTCTGGACGAGGCCAACACAGCGAACTACGGGGATCCGGTCCCGACCGACGTTCGGATCGAACCGCTCGCCGGCAAAGCGATTCTTGTCTCGGGACACGATCTGAAGGATCTCGACGAGATTCTCAAGCAAACGGAAAGCACCGGGATCCGGGTCTACACGCACGGGGAGATGCTGCCTGCACACGGGTATCCGGGGTTGAAGCAGTACGCACACCTCGCCGGGAACTACGGCGGGGCGTGGCAAGATCAGCAGAAAGAGTTCGCCGCGTTCCCGGGAGCGATTCTGATGACCACCAATTGCATTCAGAAGCCGCTTCCATCCTACTCCGACCGCATCTTCACGTCTGGGTTGGTCGCGTGGCCCGGGGTCACGCACATCTCCGATCGTGATTTCTCTCCGGTGCTCCAAGCGGCGCTTGACGCCGACGGGTTCCCCGAAGACGGACCAGACCGGACGATCAAGGTTGGGTTCGCGCATGCCGCAGTGCTCGGCGTGGCCGATGCCGTCGTAGGTGCTGTGAAGAGCGGGGCGATCCGGCACTTCTTCCTGGTTGGTGGATGTGATGGTGCCAAGCCGGGGCGCAACTACTACACGGAGTTCGCTCAGGCGGTTCCCGACGACTGCGTGATTCTGACCCTGGCCTGCGGGAAGTACCGGTTCAACAAGCTCGACTTCGGGACGATCGGAGGGATTCCCCGGCTGCTCGACATCGGGCAGTGCAACGATGCGTACTCGGCGGTTCGCATCGCACAGGCGCTGGCTGGCGCGTTCGAAACGGATGTGAACTCTCTTCCGCTGTCGTTCGTGCTCTCGTGGTACGAGCAGAAGGCGGTGGTGATCCTTCTCAGTCTCCTTCATCTAGGGATCCGTGGGATCCGGATCGGCCCCAGCTTACCCGCATTTCTCAGTCCGGCGGTGCTCGATGTGCTGGTGGAGAACTTCGCTTTGACGCCGATCACGTCGCCGGAGAGTGATCTGCGCGCGCTTCTCGGCGAATCGTAGTCAGGCAGAAAGATCGGGGAGCGGGACAGGTCGTTTCACGAGCTCCCAGACGGTGACTCCTCCGAGCGCCGCTTCCCGATCTACCGTCCTACTTCCAGAACACCCAGAACCTCCGCCCTTTCAACTCGGCGGTGACTCCTTGGGAGTCGATCCGGACAGACAGATCCATGGTGTACTGCTTCCCCGAGGACATGTCGGTTAGCAGGCATTCCGCGGCCATCCGGCCCTGGAAGCGGCCCTCGGTCAACGAAAGCTCGATGTCCCCGAGATTGACTCGGACATCCTGAACCTCAAGAAGAACGTCCGCGAACGTGGGGTCGGATACGATGGTCAGATCTCTCGTTCCAAGAGCGAAGACCAGACCCTCGTGCGCCTGATCGGCGTCGCCTTGAGACTCTGATCCGGCGAACCGGACGTAAACCGTGTCGGCTTCCTTCAGCGGATCAGGTGCCGGCCAGGCGACGATGACCACAACGGCCAATACCACTGCCCCAACAACACCCAAGGCGACCCTACCGGTTCGGCTCATGCTACCTCCTCCACATCCTGATGTTTCCACGCTGGGTGGATCCCGTGCCGCTCGCTCCCGAAATTGGCTTCGGACCGGCCGAAGCCTTGCCGCCAGCTCATCCGTTGCCGACCAGTCCTAGAACCACGTGATCGATGAAAAGGATATCCTCGCCGGTCTCCACGACCAGGTAGAACCGCGCCTCTCCCTCGATTTGGTGAGAAGGCGGCAGGTCGATCTTGGCGAGGAACTGCTTTGAGGTCCATCCTTCATGTTCTCCGACCGATTTCCAGTTCCAGTTTGACTCCGGGGAATCGGCGATCAAGGACTGAGCCGGCTTGCCCTTGGGGTGGTCCGATCGCGGATCGACGATCGCCGCTTGCAGGAGAGGCCGAAGGAGCGCTGTTCCGCTTGTTCGGCATCGGACCTCAACCATCAATGATTGGTCCCGGGAGAGCAGCGATGGATCGACAGCGCCCAGCGAGGTGATGCTCTTCCCCTGCTGATCGTTCCAGTTCCAGGTCATGGACGTTGCAGCGATCGCCAGGCATCCGTTTCCGTCTTCGCCCCCAAACGTCAAGACTCGCTGCCCGCCAGGACGTGGTTGCTCTTCGCTTCGCCAGATCTCGTCGCCGTCTGGTGTCTGCTCCCACGAGCCCCGGCGCCACAGGAAGTTGTCTACGGTGTCCGGCGAAGACTCGGAAAACGTGTTGCAGTACAGGTATTGGGTTGTCTGCGGTCCGGAAACGAGGAACGCCTCGATGAGCCGTTGCTTGATGTTGTCGCGGATCGCTTGTTTCCCCTCGTCAAACAGCAACTCATCGACAGTGAACTCGCGGTAGGTCGTTAGGCTGTTGCCAAAGCCCAGGCATCCGGAGCATCCCTTCTCGACCCAAGCGAGCGTGGGCTTGCCTGCCCGATGTGCGACAGCAAGCTCCTGAAGACACGATGGCGATACATGGGACGGTCCAGGTGTCGCAGCGGCTTCATCCAGCAAGAGAGAGAAGAACACATTACAGCGCTCGATCCGAGGGAACAAGGCACTTGCTGGGTCGCCGAATTCGGCCTTGTCGCCCTCGATGATGTCGAACTGAAGCATGCCAGGCGCCCCCTTGCTCTGCATCTCGAGGGCAAGCTCCGAGACGGCAGCCTCGAGGAGCTCCCGGAAGGCTCGAACCTTCGCCGCAAGCGGCGCCGAGAAGCTGTGGCTATAGAACAAACGCATCTTCGGGTCTCCTTCGCGACGGTGTCGTTCGAGTGTACGGCCCGGATTCCTGCACGACAACAGAGACATACCCTTGGGGGATCGATTCATCGGGCAGATCGAATGGCGTGGGCCACGCAGCTCTCGCCCAGCGGAAACGATGACTCCGGTGGCGTCATGAGCGGCTTTCCCCAGGCCGAGTGCTGGACGTCAAACGCGACGACGCTTAGGATCCTCGAGTTGAGGGAGGAGCGAGTCGATGCACCATGCAATCCAAGCCAGCCATCTGACTCGTCGATTCGGCGAACGTATCGCTGTCAACGATCTATCGTTCACGGCGTCCGCAGGGGAGATCCTTGGCTTCCTTGGCCCGAATGGGGCAGGGAAGACCACGACGATCCGCATGCTCTCCGGAATGATCGCCCCCACATCCGGTTCGGCGAAGGTGGTGGAGATCGATCCTGCGAGCCAGCCTGCGAACGTGCACGCAGTGATCGGATTGCTGCCCGAGTCCCCTGGCTTCTACGGCCAACTCAGCGCCGAAAGGAACCTTAGGTATTTCGCGGGGTTCTACCCCGGGATCGATGGGAAGCGGCAAGTGGAGATGTACCTGGATCGGCTTGGACTGCTCGAGCGCAAGAACGAGCGCGTCGCCGGATTCTCCAAGGGGATGAAGCAGCGGCTTTCTCTCGCCCGGGCACTTCTTCACGAGCCTGCGGTTCTGTTTCTTGATGAGCCCACTTCCGGATTGGATCCGGAGGTTGCCCACGAGCTTCGGATCTTGATCGGTGAACTCCGCGATGTTGGGAGAACGATCTTCCTCTCTACCCACAACCTGAACGAAGCGGAAGGACTCTGCGATCGTGTTGCCGTCATCCGAACATCGTTGGTCGCGCTGGACACGCCATCGGCCCTGCGATCCCAGGCGACGCGAGGCGGCGCCACGGTGACGGTCCAGCTCGAGACCGCGGATTCGGATGTCCGCGAGGCGATCTCCGCGCTGCCGTACGTTGCATCAATCGGCGGATCAGGGGAGCAGCTCACGGTTGTGTTCTCGGACCCGTCAGCGCGTCCACGGTTGGCGGCTGACATCTTGGCTGCAGGAGGAAACGTCCTGGAGATGCTAGAACAGCGTGCTTCGCTGGAGGACGTCTACCTGAACCTTGTTCAAGACGAGGAGCGGTCATGAGCGGAAGCGTGCGGAGGATCCGAAACGTCCTTTCCAAGGAATGGAGCGTGATGTCGTCGAGCTTCGGCAGCCTGCTGTATCTGGTTCTCTTTCCGCTGCTCATCACGGGACAAGCGGTTCTCATCATCTGGCTTGTCGCGCGGTTCGTTCCCGCCGGAGATGCGATCGCGACCCTGGTTCACAGTGAGGAAGCGGCTGCTGCTTCATGGTCCGCCGTGGACGCGCTGCGCCTGCTTCTCGTCCGCCAGTTCAATGTGTTCGTGCTCATCGTTCCTGCGATGATCGCCAATGTGTTCTCGACGCAGAGCATTGTCGAAGAGAAGATCACGCAAACGCTTGAGCCGCTGCTAGCAACGCCTGTCCGAACCTGGGAGTTGGTGACCGGCAAGGCGTTGTCCGGTGCCGTTCCTGCGGTTGCCTCCACCTGGCTATGTGCCGGGGCGTTCATCGGTGCCCTCTACGGACTGGGCTGGGGGTTCTTGGTTCCGGTGGCCCTCAACGCGACGTGGTTGATCTCCGTGATCGCGTTGGCGCCGGCGGTGGCTGTTCTGAGCTTCGTCCTTGGCGTTATCGGCTCGTCAAGGGCCGCGGATACCAAAGGAGCTCAGAACATCTCCGTTGTGCTCTTCCTGCCGCTTATTGTCCTCATGGTCCTGCAGGTTACGGGGTTGGTCTGGTTCACTCCGGCAACGATGGGTGCGGTAGCCGCCGGCTTCTTCCTCCTGGCCGCCGGAATGGTCTGCGTAGCTGTTCGCTTGTTCGCTCGCGAATCGATCATTGTTCGTTGGCGATAGCTGCCTACCGTCCGGCGCGCACACAGCCCGTGGCCAAGCAAGTCAATTCGGTACTACAGATCCCACCCGGTTCGCAGGCCCTCAAGATCCTGTTTGAGCATGGATCGGGAGTCCTCATCTTTGACCTGCCCCGCGAGTTCGTCTGCGCGGGTCAGAGCTTCGGAAGCTGCCGCCCCGTTGCCGGAGACCGCTTCTGCCCGAGCGACCGCCTCGTAGGCGTAGGCAAGGAAGAAGACGTCGACGTTCTCCTTTGAGCTTTCCTGCACGCACATCGCTGCGTAGCGACGCGCTTCGCCGAAATGTCCCAGCACCGAGTGTATCCGAGAGGTCTGCCACAACCCCACCGAGAGGTTCTCTTCCGTGCAGTCGGTGCGCTTCGTCCAGTGCCAGGTCGATGCGACGCTCAGACGAAGCATCTCCTCGTCCTGCTCGGCCGTACGGTCCGTGGTATCCAGCAGGTCCCACGCCTGATTGAAGCATGCTACGGAGAACTGCTTGTGAGCCGCCTGCTCATCGGCGAGCGATCCGGTCATGAACATCGCCTCCTTCAGGTAAGATGAAAGATCGTAGGTCCTATCCAGCCGAGCCGCAACTTCGAACGCTGCCGCGTGGCTGTTTGGAACCGCTGGCGGTGAAAGCGAGAGAAATGTTCATCGACGAAGACATCGAGGCGCTGTTCGACCGACCGCCGCTTCGGGAGAAGCGGCCGGGCTGTCCGGACGGATTCGTGTGGAGGGGCAACACCTACCGGATCGCAGAGCTTCTCAGCGAGCGCCACGACTACCATCGCCGAGGCAGGATGGCCCACAACATGCGACCCGCCCATCTTCGGGCGGCGGTGAAGCGCGGATCGTGGGGCGTAGGCAGGGATCTGTTCTGCGTCCGGACCGATGGCGAAGGATGCATCTTTGAGCTGTACTACGATCGTTCCCCGCGAGCTGGCGGGAGGAAGGGCAGTTGGGTGCTATTCCGAGAGCTTCCCAGGTAGGATCACTCTAGAAGCCGCAGTGTGAGCATCGCAGCATGTGCGAATCAGGCCGTTCCATCACCGACCTCACGTGGCACGGCCCGCGACGGGCCGGGCTGTGGTATCGAGATACGAAGGGGTTGGGCTGGGAAGATGGGCGTGGCAGGCGTAGCACTGGGACCTCCCATGAAGGACTGAATGAGTGAGCATTGAACTGACGTTCGAGTGCCTGGCGTTGCTGGCAACGGCGGCCGTGTCCTTGGCCGTTGCGCAGCTGATCCGGACGAGGAAGAACATGCCCGGCACGATGACGCTCTGCGCTCTGATGGTCGCGATTGCGGGTTGGGCGCTTGCTGCCGGGTTGGAGGCCGCAGTTGCGTCGCTCCATCTGAAGCTCCTGTTCTCCACGCTGGAGTATGTGGGATCCGGCGCCACGGTCGCGCTATTGCTGCAGTTCTCCGTGCAACACGCGGGGAAAGGAGCATGGCTCACGCGCCGAAGGAAGATCCTGCTTTGGCTTCTGCCCGCCGCAAACCTCGCCTTGGTCGCCACCAACGCTTGGCACGGGCTGGTGTGGTCCGGATTCTCGGTTGTGGGCGTGGGGGAGTCCTTCCTGATCTATGAGCATGGCATCGGCTTCTTCGCCATCCTTGGCGGAATCTACGTATACGTGGCCGCCGCGACGCTCCTGCTCGTGCGTACGGCTCTTGCGCCCTCGATGCTCCCGCGGCGGCAAGCGATCGCGATCCTGATTTCCATCCCGATTCCGTGGGTGGCAAGTTTGGTGTACGCAGTTGTCCCCGGGGTTCTCGGAGGTCTAAACATCACACCGCTGGCGTTCTTCTTTGTGGGTTGCTCCTTTGTCCTGAGCATTACCCGATGGCGCGTATTCGACCTGACCCCGATTGCCCGTGATGTGCTGGTTGAGCAGATGGAAGATGCGTTCGTGGTGATCGATGTGCGGGGAAACATCGTTGACTGCAATCATGCGGCGACCTGCCTGCTCGGCATCGGACCGGATCAAATCGGTCGGTCGGCGGAACTCGTGCTGCCGTTCTGGGGCGATCTGGTAACAGCGACCGGACCCGCGGGCAGGCACTGCACTCGTCTCCGGTCGGCCGACGGCGCTGTCCGGCACGCCTCGGTGCTACTGACACCGATCGACAACGGAGAAGGTGCGCCTTTGGGATCGCTGATCATGGTCCACGACATCACGCAGCGTCATGAGATCGAATTGGCACTTCGCGAATCCAACGAAGCTCTTCAGCGGAAACTTCTGGAGAACGAGGAGCTGCAGCGCGAACTCCGTGAACAAGCGTTACGCGATCCATTGACCGGGCTACGTAACAGACGCTTCCTGGAAAGCGTTCTCCCCGTGCAGGTCCGGCGTGCCAAGGAGAGGGATGCGAGCGTCTCTCTTGTTGTCGTGGATATCGATCGATTCAAGACGATCAACGATGCTCACGGTCACGTCCGGGGAGATGATATGCTCAAAGCGCTTGGGCGGCTCATTCGGAAGAAGCTTCGTGATCCGCAGTCGGCTGGGCGGTACGGAGGGGACGAGTTCATGGTGGTTCTGCCCGACACCGATCTGGACGCGGCCGTGGCCTGGACCGAATCGCTACGCTTGCTGTTCGAGCCGATCGCGGCTGCCTACAACGGATCGATCCGCGCAGCGACGTTGTCGGCAGGTGTCGCCTCGTATCCAGAGCACGGGGGCGATGCTGCGGATCTGATCCACGCCGCTGATGTCGCCTTGTACGACGCAAAGAACTCAGGGAGGAATTGTGTCCGCGTAGGCTCGGCGAAGACGGTGCTCAAGGCCCGCTCGCTGGGGACGTACTAGCGGCACCAAATCACTCGCACCAAGGCAGAACCGACAGAGATAGCCAGTTCTGCACCAAGGCAGAACCGAC
>Ga0272444_10000523_pt1 | contig 40252 bp, 29 predicted proteins | sample SSMForm13_FD_201033 | JGI IMG/M metagenome (GOLD analysis project Ga0272444, IMG submission 201033) | Marine sediment archaeal communities from Little Sippewissett salt marsh, Falmouth, MA, United States - SSM-Form-13 | ecosystem: Environmental > Aquatic > Marine > Wetlands > Sediment ... | reverse complement strand
CGCAAGCAACGCGCAAGCCACGGAAAAAGAGGCTCCCGACGCTTCATCGCAGGCATAGGCTGTATGGCGCCACGCGAAAATATTTCGACATTTTCGAATCAACATTAAGATTTTTTTTCGAAGTTTCCTATTCGCTCCGGCAACTACAGCAGGCGGCCCTCGGCCCACTGGTGTGCGACAACACCTGTGGCCGCTCGGTACAGGGCACGCTCAACCAGATGGCGCAGTACCTGGAGCACATGCTGTGGTACGACAACGCCTGTGTAATGGACCTGGCGCCGTACCGCAGCGAATTCTCAAAGGGGCAGGCGGTCAAAAATGAGTCACTTTCGAATCGTCCAGCCGCAAATCTGCAATGGGTATCCTATCCTTTAACTTAGGAAGTAAGGGCCCAGCCCGTGCGAGCGCGCCTGACGCTCGAGCGACCGCCAGGCACCTGTCCTGACTGCCCCTCAACCACGGAGAGAACAACATGCGCAGAATTTATTTTTTGGTACCGGATCTCAAGACGGCCAGCACCATCACCGACGAACTGCTGCTGGCACGCATCGAGGAGCGCCATATCCATGTCATCGCTCGCGAAGGCACGGAGCTGGGGGACCTTCCGAAGGCCTCGCTGCTGCAGACCAGCGATGTGATCCCCGCGGTGGAGCGTGGTCTGGCGGTCGGTGGCGTCACCGGGATCCTTGCCGGCGTCGCCGCCGTGACCTTTCCACCGGCGGGCGTGGTGTTGGGTGGCGGCGCAATTCTGGCAACCGCACTGGCCGGTTCGGGCATCGGTGCCTGGATGTCGAGCATGATCGGCGTGGATGTGCCCAACACCCAGATCAAGCAGTTCGAAGAGAACATCGCCAAAGGCGAGATCCTGTTCCTGGTTGACGTGCCGAAGGAACGTGTCGAACAGATCGAGGCGATGGTCAAGTCGCATCACCCGGACGTGGACATCGAGGGTACCGAACCGCACATACCGGCATTCCCCTGATCATCAGTTCGAGTAAGGTGGCAACACAGCCAACTTCAACCAGCGAGAGACCCGATGAGCAACAGTTTCAGAGACGCACTGCAAACCTTGGTAGAGCAGCGGATCGCAAATGGCGCCGACCCGCGGGAACTTTTCGAGGAACTCAGGCGCGAGGCCAACCTCGTCTTCGGGCATTACAACCTGGAATACGAGCTCGGCCTGTTCGAAAAATCGAATAAGCAGGTGTAGAAGACCATGACAGGTGCCGAGATGCCGACGCTGGTCCGGTCCCTCGGGGATTGATCGTGACATGGCCGGGCACAATAGGGCCCCGGCTGTAGCGGGTTGGGTCGCGCGCTTCTCATTCAGGTATGCGGCCCAGCCATCCAGACTCACCAGCCCGGGGCATTCGATCCCGGGAACTTGATCTCGAGGCGATGCATCAGCGCCAGCACGAAAATGAGTTGCTCCACGGAATCGAACTTGACTTGTTCCAGCCCCGGGCGGCCACCGGCGGCAACAGCGATTTCACCTTGGCAACAAAGTCTGGTATGCAAACTTTCTGCAATAAACGAGGGGGTTGTATGAGCAAGGTGGTCAATTTACCGGACAACTTTATCGGCAAAGTGGACGCGGCCAAGCTGGAGAGTTTCGGTGGCCACACGCTTTCATTGGGGCGGGCGACGCGTTGGCATTGGGACAAGGACGACCAAGGAAACGATGTGTTTGAGATTTACCGGGGCGGTGCAGATGAAGTGCTGGCGGCATGCATCAAGCGCGATCGGGATCGCGATTCCTTCCTTGCCGATGATCGATTGGGAAACCGTCTTGCCACGGGGAAACTGGAACAGCTGCTGGCGCAGCTCGAGACCTACTTTTCACTTTTGCACGGTGAAGGACCCAATTCGCCAGCCTGACAGGGGCGGTGACTAGCACCGCTTTGTTGCCGTATACGCCTCATGAAAAACCAAAACTCCGAACAGCAGACACCCCCGCCACGCATTCCCCAGCCCGTGCCCTGGTGGCATTCTCTGGTGTGGATTTTTGTCGTTGTTTTGTTTGCCTGGTATTGGTTCGGCATCGGACAGGAAAGCCTGCGAACGCTCAGCTATACCGAGTTCAAACAGCATGTGCGTGAGGGCAAGGTGGCCGGCGTGATCTTGCAGGGCGACCAGCTGCGGGGCACGTTCGCGCAGCCCGGCACCGATTTCCAGGGGGCTCCAGCCCCATCCGCTCGTTTCCGGACGACCTTACCACCGTTCGATGACCCGGATCTGATGTCTTTGCTGGAGACCCACCAGGTGGAGGTGAGCGCCCAGTCCGAGCAGACGACCTGGTGGGCCAGGCTGTTGATCGGCATTCTGCCCTGGCTGTTGATTATCGGGCTGTTCTGGTACGCGAGTGCCAGGATGCAGCAACACATAGCCGGTGGCGGTGGTCCTGGCGGGGTCTTTGGTTTTGGCAAGTCCAAGGCCAGGCGTTTCCGCAAGGGTCCATCCGATATCTCGTTCGACAATGTTGCCGGGCTGGAAAATGCCAAGCAGGATCTGCGCGAGATCACCGGTTATCTCAAGGACCCGGCGCGCTATCGCAAGCTGGGAGCCAAGATTCCCAAGGGTATTCTGCTGATGGGGCCACCCGGTACCGGCAAGACGCTGCTGGCGAAGGCGGTTGCCGGTGAAGCGGATGTCCCCTTCTTCAGCATCAGCGGCTCGGAGTTTATCGAGATGTTCGTCGGTGTCGGCGCCTCGCGGGTGCGGGACATGTTCGAGAGCGCCAAGAAGGAGGCCCCGGCCATTATCTTCATCGACGAGATCGACTCGGTCGGGCGGGCACGTGGCACCGGTCTCGGCGGCGGACATGACGAACGGGAACAGACCTTGAACCAGATACTCGGGGAGATGGACGGCTTCGATCCGCACGAGGCCGTGGTGGTACTCGCCGCGACCAACCGGCCCGACGTGCTCGACGCGGCCCTGCTGCGGCCGGGACGCTTCGACCGCAAGATCACGCTGGACCTGCCGGACAGGAAGGCGCGCGTCGAGATTCTCCGCATCCACAGCAAAGCGGTGCCGCTGGCTGAAGATGTCGATCTGCAACGCCTGGCCGCCCTCACGGTGGGCTTCTCCGGTGCCGATCTCGAGAACCTGGTCAACGAGGCCGCGCTGTTGGCCGGGCGGGAGAACAAGCAGTTCGTGAACATGCAGGCACTGCTCAGTGCACGCGACAAGGTGGTGCTCGGCAGCAAGCGCGAGCTGATCATCGGCGAGGAGGAAAAGAAGCTGATTGCCTACCACGAGGCCGGGCACGCGCTGCTCGCCAGCCTGCTGCCGCATGCCGATCCGCTCGACAAGGTCACCATCATCCCGCGTGGACGCGCCTTGGGCGCGACCGAGCAGATTCCCGAGGAGGAACGGCACAATCTGCGTTACAGCTATCTGCATGACCGTATTGGCGTGATGCTCGGTGGCAGGGTGTCGGAGGGCATCGTTTTCGACGAAGTCAGCTCCGGGGCCGAAGATGATCTCAAGCAGGCGACAAGGCTGGCACGTCACATGGTGACGCATTGGGGCATGAGTGAAAAACTCGGGCCGGTCGCCTTCCGCCGTGGCGAGGAGCATATCTTTCTCGGGCGGGAGATGACCCAGCAGCGCGACTTCAGTGAACATACCGCGCAGATCATCGATGATGAGATCTGTGCCCTGGTGCAGGGCATCGAGGCGGAGGTTTCGCAACTTCTCGCGAAGCACCGTGGCCAACTGGATGCCTTGGCGGCGGCGTTACTGGAGAAGGAAACCCTGGAGGCCGACGAAATCGCCGCCATCATCGCGTAGACAGCTGATTGCAGGCACTGGATGAAATCCCCTTCGACGATCAGCGGTGCAAGGTACGTCATTTCTTTGTGCGCACGAGCACGCCGGGGGAACGAGTCCGCCGCTGTGCCAGGCCCGTCTATACAAGCGCTTCCAGACCAACATAGACGAAAACACTGGCAACGCCGCCGCTAATGAACAACCCGATATTGCCGTAGCGACGCGCCATGGGCAGCAACTCGTGCACCGAGACAAAGATCATCGCGCCGGCCGCAAAGGCCATGAACAGCGCATTCAGTCCGGGATAGACGTGCACCGCCGCCAGTCCGATCATGGCCCCCAGCGGCTCGGCAAGCCCCGAGAGAAAGGCCGCGCTGTACAGCAGACGTTTTTTCCTGACCGTCACGATCGGCACGGCCATGGCAAACTCCTCGGGAATGTTGTGCAGCGCGATCGCCAGGGCCACCAGCACGCCGAGCGAAGGCGAGGCGACATAGGCGTTGGCCATGGCGAAGCCCTCGGGGACATCGTGCAATATCAGGCCGAAAGCCACCAGGTAGGCGGTGCGCAGCAGCACCGGACTGAACATGCCCCGCTCCTCCACCAAGTGGGTGTGCGGGATGATCCAGTGCAGGGCCGCCACGATCAGCATGCCCAGCGCGACCGCCGACAGCGAGCTCAGCGCCCCCCTCTCGCCCAATGCCTCTGGAATGAGCTCGAGGAATGAAATCAGCAGCATGATGCCCGCCGAGAAACCAACCCCGGCGCTGACGAGCCGCTCGCTCCTGCCGATCCACACGGCCAGGGCCACGCCCACCAGCGTGGTGATGACCGACAGGAGGCCCAGCAGCAGGACCGCGACCCAGGTCGTGGAGGAGATCTCAGCCACCACAGGTGTGCCGCCCGCCAGCCCGGCGCATCAGGGCCTCAGCCCGCACACGCCTTGCGCATTTAAGCGCCCGATCGGCACCGCCGGTGCGCTCATCGCTCACGGTTTTGGGCTGGGGCTGGGCCAGCTGCGATGGCGCGGCGTCGGCCAGACAGCCGTGGCAGCGGTCCTCGTGCTGTCGGTTCATAGCTACCCTACCCGTCCGACCTTGTCCCCGCGGCAAGGCGCCGCTCCAGCGCCTGCAGGACCTGCTCGGCCTCGCGCAGGGCTGCGCAATCGCCGAGCGCCTCACCGGACAGCCCTGCCACGATCAGTCCCTGGTCGTAGGACAGGACACCGAGCACCCGCTCACGTAGCGCGCCCAGCTTTTCCATGAGCATGGCCTCCACCTCCGCTGACCCAATCTTGTTGAGTACCAGCCAGAAGTTTCGGATGCAGGCCTCCTCGCAGAACTCGGCAATGCGCAGCGCGATCGAGACCGATTCCAGCGTGTAGTCCAGCACGCCGAGAATGATGTCCATGCGATCCGGTATGCGCCGCCCGAAGTGCTCGATGCCGGCCTTCATGTCGATCAGGTTCACCGCATCGCCGCGGATCAGGAAGTCGCGGACCACCTTCTCCGCCGGACCGTCACAGCCCTGCCCGTAGTGCCGGATCTTGCCGACCTGCAACAGCGTCAGCGGGCCCCGACGCAGGTAGTAGGCCTCGGGTATCTCGGCGAACAGGTCGATGCGGCGCTGCGGCACGGGGATGTCGTCGTCGCGGCGCGTCAGCGGCGAGGGGTCGTCTACCGGGCAGGTGACGCGCTCGATCCCGCCGAAGAAGTCGATCAGTGGTTGGGGTTCGCCTGCGACACCGAGCCCGAACAACAGCCGCACCAGCCCTTCCGGATTGGACGCATCACCATCCAGCACCATCACCTGGTAGCCGCGGCGCTGCAGCGCTGCGGCACTCAGCGCCACGAAGGTGCTCTTGCCACTGCCGCCCTTGCCGCACACCAGGATGCGCTTGCCACGCAGCGGGGCCTTCGCAGTATCCGGGTTCATGCGTGTATACCCTCTGGCCAGACCGGCCCTCTCGCCGCCGCCGGCAAGCGCAGGCCGGTGAAACATCCAATTCCATCTTCGCGCCATCCCCAAGCGAGCGCAACGCGCGCGGTATCGCGCTGCGGCCATTACGGCTTCGGCGAGCTAGAATGGTTGCAGACGCTGTCGCGGCCGCTCTCGGAAATGCGCGAGATCGAGCCCGTGCGGCCCGGCAGCGGACGCTTCAGCCCGGAGCACATGACCATGCAACAGAGTTTCTGGATACCCTTCGGCGCGAGCCTGCTCGCAGCCCTGGTCACCGCAATCGGCATTTATACGATTCGCCACTTTGAGGCCTGGGGCCGGCGCTACAGCATCTACTTCGTATGCTTCGCCGCCGGGGTGCTGATCTCGGTCTCCTTCCTGCACATCCTCCCCAAGTCCTTCGAGATGAGCAGCACGGCACCCGCCTGGCTGCTCGCCGGCTTCGTGCTGCTGCACCTGTTCAACCGCTTCATCACCGCCTTCGTATGCGAGCGCGACCCGGACTCGCTGGTCGGCATCGGCCTGATCCCGATGATCGGCATCGGCCTGCATTCCTTCATCGATGGCATCATCTATTCCATCACCTTTTCGGTGAGCACCTTCACCGGGGCGCTGGCCGCCACCGGCATGGTGCTGCACGAATTCCCCGAGGGCATCATCACCTACCTGCTGCTTTTACGCGGCGGTTTCAGCGCCCGCACCGCCCTGCTCCTGGCGTTTATCGCTGCCTCTGCATCCACGCCGCTCGGCACACTCCTTTCCTATCCCCTGATCAGCGAGATCAGTCGACCGCTGCTCGGCACCCTGCTTTCACTCTCGGCCGGTGCGCTCATCTACGTCGGTGCCACACACTTGTTGCCGCAGGCGGAGAAGGAGCAGCGCAAGTACAGCCTGGTCGCCATGGCCGCCGGCATCCTCGTGGCCGTGGTGATCGTGCTGTCGAAGTGAACCGCTTGGGAACCCGAGTCGGGTCCAGATGTCCCTCCGGCATCTGTACATCGCCGACTATTGCCAAGTCAGTGATTCATTGAAGGAGCCTATCCGCTTTGTCTACCAATATCTCCTCGGCAAGCTCCCCCACATCCAACCAAGCCTTGCCGCTGCAAAAAGCGTCGCTTCGCTGCAAAGACGATGCGAGGAGAATCGCTAAAGTATTTTCCCTAATGGTCGAACACTAGCAGGACAATCGAAAACAAACAGATTGCGACTCATTCAACGGTAGTAGCCAGGTTGGATTGATTTGCCCTTTCCTGTTCTGCTCAGCCAGTCGGCCGGCAGATTAGCGCACCAAGGAAGACCGCGCCCAGCCAGGGCGAACCGAACCCAATCCTAGTGCCCCAAGCAAACCGCACGCTGGCAGCCTGTCGGTTGCAGCAGGCCCCATGCTTGCGGAACTACCGTTGGATGCGCGCAAACAGGAGCACACAGCATGAAATTCATTGGTGGAAAGGGTCTGCGCAACGTTGCGAAAACCGCACAGCAGACCGAAGCGATCGCCAGCGGCGCGGTAGAACTGGACGCACCGGCACCTGCCCGTCTTCCGGCGGCTTTCACCTCGCTGGCGTCGGCGACCGACAAGCTCAAGTCGCGCTTCCGCGATGTGATCAACACCGCGCGCAGCATCTCGATCAAGATCGCCATCGACACCGCGCGCCTGCATCGCAATGCCCAGTCGGTATCCGCCGATGCGGAAAGCCAGCAGCAGGAGGTCGACCAGGTGGCGAGCGCCACCGAGTCGGTCGCGCAGCTTTCCGCCTCGCTGGCACACAATGCCCAGGACATGACCGAGAACGCCAGCCGCAACCTGGAGGCGGCGGAACGCGCCCGCGTCGACGTGTCGGACATGCAGCAACGCATCGGCGAGATCAACGAGCAGATGGCCCGTTTCACCGCCGTGGTCGAGGACCTGTCCAACCGCGCCAGGGTGGTCGACAACCTCGGCAAGCTGATCCGCGGCATCGCCGAGCAGACCAACCTGCTGGCACTCAACGCCGCCATCGAGGCGGCGCGCGCGGGTGAGCAGGGCCGCGGCTTCGCGGTGGTCGCCGACGAGGTGCGCAAACTGGCGGAAAGCACCGGCCAGGCCACCTCCGAGATCGAGGAACAGGCCACCGAGATGATCGCGCTGGTCGACAAGACCGAGTCGGAGAACCGCGCGATCCGCAGCAACATCGAGACCTCCAACGAGGCGGTGACCCGCACCAGCGAGCAGTTCGGCAACTTCATCGCCGATTTCGAACAGCTGCTCGGCGCGATCTCCTCGGTCACCGACTCGGTGGCCAAGCTGGACAACGTGAACCAGGAGATCGTCGGGCGGGTCGCCACCATCCGCGAACGTTCGGCGCAGACCAGCACCGCGGCACTGGAGATGTCCAGCGGCATCCAGCAACTGCGTGCCAATACCGAGCGCGTGCAGGACCTGCTGGCCGACTTCCGCACCGGCAACACCCAGTTCGACGGCCTGTTGACCGCCACCCAGGACCTGGCCACCGGCGTGCGCCAGATCCTGCAATCGGCCGGCGAGCGCGGCACGAATATCTGGGACCACAGCTATCAGCGCATCGCCGATTCCAACCCGCCACGCTTCAACACCGCCTACGACCAGGGGGTGGAGAAAGAGCTGCAACGCCTTTACGACGCTACCGTGGCCAGCCTCGACGGCTGTCTTTACGCCCTGGCGGTGGATGTCAAAGGCTATGCCCCGGCACACAACAGCAAGTTTTCACAGACACCGACCGGTGACCCGGCGATCGACCTGGGCGCCTGCCGCCACAAACGCATCTTCGATGACCCGGTGGGCAGCAAGCTGGCGGCGAGCACCCGGCCGTCGTTGTTCCAGACCTATGTGCGCGACACCGGCGAGGTGATCAACGACCTGTCGGTACCGATCATGATCGACGGCCGCCATTGGGGCGCGGTGCGCATCGGCTTCGATTCCGCACACCTGGCCGAGTAAGCATTCTGCCCGGGGCTGTGATGCAGCCCCGCGCTGGCGCGGCGGCAACGGTTCGCTACAGCCAGTCCTGCCGGACCCTGGCGATCTGCAGATCGCCCGCCTCCTCGCACAGCGTCTGCAGCCTGGCCGCCTCCGATTCGAGTGCACGCCGTTCGCCACCGACCATGCTCACCGCAAGCACCGCACGCTGCCACTTGTCCTGGTAACCCACTTCGGCCACCGAGGCATTGAAGCGGCTGCGGATACGCTCCTTGAGCCCGCTGACCGCGCTGCGCTTGTCCTTGAGCGAGACGGCATACGGGATCAGCACTTCAATGGTGATCAGCAGCACCAGCGGTTGTTGCTCAGACATGCCTGCCCCTCCGGCAATGCGCCTGTAGATTCCCTCGCCTCATTGCTTTTGCCCCAGGATGGCGTGCCAGGCCTGGCGGTCGGCCGGAAGTTCGCACAGTGCCTGCAGCAACTCCTGGCGGCGCTGTGCCAGGTAATCGGCATCCGCCAGCCGCTGCACGACCACGGCCTGCTCGGAATAGTTGCGATCGAGAATCTTGAGGAATGCCCGCAGTTCAGCAGCCGCCGCTGCCAGACGCGGATCGCTGTCCAGCCATGTCTCGAGCCCGGCCAGCCGCGCCTCGAGCTGCCCTACCCGCTGCATCAGTTCCTGCCTGACCTGCGCGTATTGTGCATGCAACTTCTCGCTGGTCGCACTCAACTGGGCGGCAAGCTGTGCCTGGTCGACCCTGTCCGGGTAGCCCTCCGCGACCAGCTGCGCAACGCTGAACAGCACCAGGTCGCCGAGGAACTGCCGTTCGTATTCGCCGGACAGATCGACACTGTCGCCCTGCCGATCGACACCGGTGCGCAATTCGGCGCGCCCGGTCTCACGGTGGGTGCGCTTGTGCAGCATCGGCAGATTGGCCGAGACGAAGCGCTCGCCGATCTGCGCCTGCATCAGCCGCCCCAGGGTGGGACCTGCCATGCGCAGGCGCTGCGAGGCGAACGGGATGAAGAAACGCAGCGCCGAGGACCTGAGCACATAATTGCCGGTATACACGGTGCGCGCCGTGGTGAGGCTGGCCTCGACATCGTCCGCGCTGAACGCGGTGCTACGCGTGGGATGCTCGCCGTCGAAGAAGCGTTGCAGGCCGTCGGTAAAATCGAGCACGCTCTCCGCCACGGCATGCGCATCCGCGCGCCGGCAGATGTAGCGGCACGCCTGTGCCGGTCTGTCGAAGCCGAACAGGGCGGACATGTCGTGATAGGCAGCACTCTGCCCGAGCGCCTGCTCGCTGTGAAACGGACAGGCGGCATCCGGCGCGAGCCGTGATGCCTCGTCGACAAACGCCAGCACATCCTGCAACAGGGTACCTGCCATCACCGCCGGCGAGACCGGCGGATCGCCGACCACCTTGCCGGTCAGCACCTCGATGTCGTGTTCGCGGAACAGCCGGTCGAGGTGGTAGAAATAGTTCAGCGCGTACACAGGCTCGCCATCGCGCGTGTCCGCGTGAAACTCCTGGTCGCTGTCGACAAAAAAGAACAGCGCCCGCTCACGCGCTGCCGCCAGGCGCGCCAGCATCAGCTTGCTGATATTGCGCATCACCGACGCACCCTTGTGCCCCATGCGCCCGGGCGCCACATCGCCGATCAGGTTGCGCAGCTGCCGACGCTGGGCATCGTCAAGCTTCGACAGCAATTCCCACTGCTGCTGTGGCCCGAAATAGAGGGTCTCGATGGCGCCGGCGGCAAACTCCTCGGCGATGGCCTGCTGCGCCGCCAGGCTGTCCTCAGCCGCCGAGTCGTCGGCGATCACCACGCTGATGGGTCCGCCGTAGCCGAACGCCTCGACACAGCTGCGCAGGCTTTGCAGGCAGGCGCGCAGATGCATCGGCCGGTCGGCGACCGGCATCACCACGTGGATATGATGGCGCGGCAGGCCGGCCCCGCCGAGCAGCCGCTCCACCTCGCGATACAGGCCTTGCAGCGCATCGGCCCCAGCTGCAGCGGGCCCCGAGTGCCAGACCTGCTGCTCCGCCGCGGCGATCAGGCGATGCAGGGTGTCCGGCAAGGCTTCGCTGTCGGGCGCTGCCAGCAGCCCGTCCAGTTGTTGCGCCGGCAGCAAGGCTGCGGCAATACGCGACAGTTCGGATAGATCAGGCGGCATCCGCGGGCTGCGATCAGTTGCGCCGGGAGCTGTAGTTGGGGAAGGCATCCTTGTCGAGCATGATCTCGATCAGGGTGCTGCCGTTCTGGAAATCCACTTCGTCGAACACCCGGTCCAGATCCGCCTCGCTCTCGACATGCTCGAAGCCGATGCCGAACGAACGTGCCAGCAGCGCATAGTCAGGATTGGTGAAATCGCAGTCGATGTAGCGCTCGTCGTAGTTCTGGTACTGGTTCTTGCGGATCAGTCCCATGGTCGAGTTGTTGAACATGACCACGGTGATCGGCCTGTCGTAGTTGACCGCGGTCATCAGTTCCATGCAGCACATCTGGAAGCCGCCGTCGCCGAGGATGGCCAGGGTCGGGCCCTGCCTGGCGAAGCGCGCGCCGATCGCCGCCGGGATCGCATGCCCCAGCGAGGACACGCCGGCATTGGGGAAGAAGCGCGTGCCCGCGGAGACATTGAGAAAGTTCTGCGCAAAGATGATGTTGTCGTCGAACACCATCATGCCCGGCAGCTCCTGCTGCTGCAGGCGCCGGAAGAAACTCTCCACCAGGGAAAAACCGGAACGGAAGATCTCGCTGTTGCCGGCATCGCGGGTCGCCATCGACTCGTGGTCGGCCGAGCGTTTGCGCAACTGGCCGACATCGATGCCACGTTGTTCGATGTTGTGCAGCACCCCGCCAAGCACCGCCTTGATGTCGCCGTTGACCGCCACGTCCGGGCGGAACACCTTGCCGATCTGCGCCGGGTCCAGGTCCACCTGGGCGACGCGCTTGTCACGCAACAGCTCGCTGTCCCACAGGTAGCTGGTGCGCTCGTTGAAGCCGGCGCCGAGAAACACCACCGAGTCGGCATGGTCGACGATGTAGCGGTAGGCATAACCGGTGGAGGTCACGCCGAGGCTGCCCAGCGACAGCGACGAGGCCTCGCTGACCACGCCCTTGCCCTTGAGGCTGCTGGTGACCGGGATGTTCAGAGTCTCGCTGAGACGTTCCACCAGCTCCCCGCTGCCCGAGCGCAGGCAGCCGTAACCGGCGACGATCACCGGGTTGTCCGCGTCCAGGATCAGGTCGGTCAGCGCGGCGATCTCTTCATGGCGCACGCTGATGCCGTTGAGCGCCGGGCGGGTATTCACCTGGTCGAGGATCGATTCGTCCACCAGCTCCTTCTGTACATTGAACGGCAGGCTCAGCAGCACCGGGCCGGGCGTGTCGGACAGCAGGATGCGCGCGGTCTGATTCAGCACATTGGCCAGGTAGTCGGTGCGCTCGATCAGTTTCTGGTAGACGGTGATGCTCTGGAACAGGGCGCACTGGTCGATCGCCCCGCCCTCGCCCGAGCTTTCCTGCAGGCCGCCCTTGCCGAAGATATGGGTGGAGGTCTCGCCGGTGATGATCAGCAGCGGCTGCTTGTCGACGTAGGCATTGGCCACGCCGGTGACCGTGTTGGTCGCGCCCGGGCCCGCTGTGGTGATGCAGCAGGCGATCCGGCCGCAGGCGCGCGCATAACCGCCGGCCATGAAGGCAGCGCCCTGTTCATGCTTGGCCAGCACGGTGTCGATGTTCGATTGGTACAGGCTGTCGTACACCGGCAGGATGTGTGCACCCGGCATGCCGAACACGTGCTGCACGCCGAGGCGTTCCAGGAAGCGGACGATCAGTTCACTGACTTGGATCTTCATCAATCAGGGGCAGGTGAAAAATTCGCGGCATTTTAACCCGGAAACCCGCGCCTTACCCGCCCGAAATCACGCCCTGTATACCCCTATAAAAGACCCTGTCAGGGCGGGGCATTGGTCATCAGGGTACGCAGTACCGAGGAGGCGAATTCACGCCGGTACAGCACGTATACCACCAGGCCGGCACTGGCCATGAAGATCCACGGGTTGATCAGCCAGGCCAGCACCGCCAGCGCAAAATAATAGGTGCGGATACCGAAGTTGAAGTGATGCCCGGCCATCGACACCACGCGCGCGATGCGCTCGGCGGTGTCGCGCTGTTCCTGCTCGCTGACCTGCTGTGTCTGGGTCTCCGGCGCGGCACCGATCAGGATCGCGGCAAAGCCGATCTGGCGCATCGCCCAGGAGAACTTGAAGAAGGCATACACGAACATCACCACCAGCAGCGACAGCTTGCCCTCCCACTGCAGCAGCGATTGGTCGATGCTGAACGGCAGGCTGGCCAGCAGCTCGATGGCATCGCCGAGGTTGCCGAGCATGGTCAGCAGGCCGGCGACGATGATCAGCGAGCTGGAGCCGAAGAACGCCATGTTGCGCTCGAAAGTGGCGATCACCGACATGTCCGACATGCGGTTACCGCGGCTCATCAACGCGCGCGCCCACTGCACCCGGTACATGTGCATCACGCTGGACAGGCACACATCGGTGGCAGAGCGCCGCTTGGCGAAGCGCGTGTAACCGATCCAGCACGCCATGAACCAGGCGAATGCGAGCGCCTCCAGCCACAGGCCGGCGGCCATTTCGGGCAGCCAGCGGTCAGGCATGGACGCGATTGTCGTCTGCGCGCACCGCCGCCAGTGCCGTCATGTTGAGCAGGCCGCGCACGCTGATGCTGGGCGTGACCACGTGCGCCGACATCGCGGCACCGAGCAGGATCGGCCCGATGGTGAAGCCGTCGGCCAGCACCTTGAGCATGTTGAAGGCGATGTTCGCCGCGTCCTGGTTGGGCATGATCAGCAGGTTGGCCGAATCCTGCAGCTGGCTGTTGGGGAAGCGCGCCTCGCGGATGCTGCGCGACAGGGCCGCATCCGCGTGCATCTCGCCTTCCACCATCAGCTGCGGATTGTGCGCGCGCAAAATCGCAAAGGCCTCGCGCATCTTGCGCGCGGAGGCACTGTCGGAGCTGCCGAAGTTGGAATGCGACAGCAAGGCCACGCGCGGCTCGATGCCGAAGGCACGCATCGCCTCGGCGCTCAGGCAGGTGATCTCGGCCACCGCCTGGGCATCCGGGTCGCGCTGCACATAGGCGTCGCTGATGAAGAAGGTGCCGTTGTCCAGCACCAGCACGTTCATCGCGGTCAGGCGCGTGGCATTACCCGCCAGGCCGATGATGCGCTCGATGATCTTGACGTTGTAGTTGTAGCGCCCCAGCGAGCCGCAGATCATGGCATCGGCATCGCCTGCGCGCAGCATCATCGCGGCGAACGCCGTGTTCTGCTTGCGCAGCGCATCCGCCACGTCGGCCGGCGAATAGCCCTCGCGCGCCAGCAGCGCGAAGGCATCTTGGTGGTAGCTCTCGCGGCGCGGATCGCGGGTCGGGTCGATGATGTCGAAGTGCTCGCCCGGGAGGATGGTCAGGCCGTACTCCTGGAGGCGCGCCTCGATCACCTCGGCACGTCCGAGCAGGATCGGCCGGGCGATGCCCTGGTCGACCACCTGCTGGGCGACATGGATCACCCTTTCCGTCTCGCCCTCCGCATACACCACCCGGCGCTGCTCGGCGCGCGCCTGCTCGAACACCGAGCGCATGGTCAGGCTGGTGCGGTGCACCTGGTGGCCGAGCGATGCCGCGTACTCGTGCAGATCACGCGGCAGGCGCGCCACCCCGCTGTCCATCGCCGCCTTCGCCACCGCCAGCGGTATCTCCTCCATCAGACGCGAATCGAAGGGCTTGGGGATCAGGTAATCGCGGCCGAACTGCAAGGCCTGCCCGCCGTAGGCGGCGCGCACCGTGTCCGAGGCCTGCTTGCGTGCCAGCCCGGCGATGGCATTCACGCAGGCCATCTTCATCTGCGCGTTGATCTCGGTCGCGCCCACGTCCAGCGCCCCGCGGAACAGGAACGGGAAACACAAGACGTTGTTGACCTGGTTCGGGTAGTCCGAACGGCCGGTGGCGATGATCGCATCGCTGCGCACCGCGCGCGCCTCCTCCGGCAGTATCTCCGGGTTGGGATTGGCCAGGGCCATGATCAACGGCTGTTCGGCCATCGCCGGCAGCCACTCGGGCTTGAGCACGCCCGCCGCCGACAGGCCGAGGAAGACATCGGCGCCTTCGAGCGCCTGCTGCAGGGTACGTGCCTGCGTGGCCGCGGCGAACCTGGCCTTGTACTCGTCCATCTCCTCGCTGCGGCCCTGGTACACCACCCCGGCGATGTCGCACACGATCACGTTCTCGCGTCGCAGGCCCATGTCGATCAGCAGGTTCAGGCAGGCCAGTGCCGCCGCCCCGGCTCCGGCGGTCACCAGCTTGATGTCTTCGAGTTTCTTGCCCACCAGTTCCAGGCCGTTGACGATGGCCGCGCACACCACGATCGCGGTGCCGTGCTGGTCATCGTGGAACACCGGGATGTTCATGCGCGCCTGCAGCCCCTGCTCGATGATGAAGCACTCGGGGGCCTTGATATCCTCGAGGTTGATGCCACCGAAGGTCGGCTCCAGTCGCGCCACCGTGTCGATGAAACGCTGCGGGTCGAGTTCGTCCACCTCCAGGTCGAACACGTCGATCCCGGCGAACTTCTTGAACAGCACCGCCTTGCCCTCCATCACCGGCTTGGAGGCGAGCGGCCCGATCGCGCCCAGGCCGAGCACCGCGGTGCCGTTGCTGACCACCGCCACCAGGTTGCTGCGCGCTGTGTAGTCGGCGGCCGCCAGCGCATCCTGTTCGATCGCCTCGCAGGCATGCGCCACGCCGGGCGAATAGGCCAGCGCCAGGTCGCGCTGGTTGGCCATCGGCTTGGTTGCCTTGATTTCCAGCTTTCCGGGTTTTCTGCCCTTGTGGTAGGCAAGAGCGGCTTCGCGCAGTGTGTCGGACATGGGCTTCCCGTTTCGGTTGAAAAAAATGACACCGGGGCGGACTCCCTGCCCGCCCCGGTGCCGCTTCAAGAGCCAACCATAGCCTTGATATTGGTTGTCTGCTGGCGATCGGCCGCTGCTACTGGCAGGGTCGGGATGGCGCGCGACAAGCGCGGCAGCGAGAGATCATCAACAGGGATACCCGCAGACTGCGGCGACCGGGCACCGCGGACACCAGGTTAACGGTCAGTCCGGACGCTGCAATGCGGGAACAAGTTCAAGGCAATTCTAGAAAGCGCGGCTGCCAAGCAGGATTAGTTTCTTTAATTCTGGCCATCGGCAGCGCCTCGCGCCCTATCGGTGCAGCGCTCGGCCTGGTGCCATCAGCGCTGCACCCGCACCCTGGGCTGCTGCTCGGTGCTTGCCAGCACACTGCCGAGCACCGCGGCGGCGTAGCCACTGCGGCGCAACTCCTTGACGCAGGACTGGGCATTGCCCGCCGGCACACCGGTCAGCAGGCCACCGGCGGTCTGCGGATCGAACAACAGCGCATAGGCCGGCTCGCCCAGTAGCTGCTCATCCACATCGACTGCGTGGCGCAGGCGCAGATTGGCCGGCTGCAGGGACGAGAGTATACCCATCCGCACCGTTTCCAGCGCCCCGTCGAGCAGCGGCAGCGCATCCAGCTGCACGCTGGCATCCACGTTCGAGGCACGCAGCATCTCCAGCAGGTGGCCGATCACGCCGAAGCCGGTCACGTCGGTACAGGCCAGGGCGCCATGCGCGCGCAGGATCTCCGCGGCAAAACGATTCGACTGCAGCATGTGGGTGATCGCGCCATCCACCCAGCGGCCCTTGGCAAGGTGGCGCATGTCCGCGGCAAACAGGGTGCCGGTGCCCACCGCCTTGCTGATGATCAGGGCATCGCCCGGGCGCAGCCCGGACTTGCGCATGCCGTTGTCCACGCCGACCAGGCCATTCACGGTCAGGCCGAAGGCCAGTTCCGCGCCTTCGCTGGAATGGCCGCCGGCGAGCACCGCGCCACACTCGTCGAGCATGCTCTGTGCGCCGGCGAGCAGTTCGAACAACGCCTCCTCGACCACCGCCTCGCGGCCGTAGGGCACGCTGGCGATGGCCAGGGCCGACTGGGGTTCGGCCCCCATCGCATACAGGTCGCCGAGCGCATGATTGGCGGCGATGGCGCCGAAGGTGTAGGCGTCGTCGATGAAGGCGCGGAAATAATCCACGCTCTGCACCAGCAGCTTGTCCTGCGGCACCAGCAGCATGGCGGCGTCGTCCGGGTTGTCGCGGCCCAGTACCACGTCGGCACGGCTGCTCACCGGCAGGCGCTGCATGACCCGCGCCAGCACGCTGGCCCCGACCTTGGCACCACAGCCGCCGCAGCGCATTGGCACCTGCGCCAGTTCCTGCAGGGCCTGCTCGTCGGCGATGCCGGCGGCCACGGCCGGCACCTCCTCGACCGGCATCTGCGGCAGTTCATTGAACATGCGCATGAAGCGGCGGTCGATCCGGTCCTTGATGCGCCACAACCAGCGCCCCCCGGCCGACCAGTCGCCGCGCGAGGCGATCGCATAACGGTCGCCGGTACTGATCAGGCCGAGGAAATTTTTCTGCGGGCGATACGCGCGCAGCGCACCGCCGGTCGCCGCCTTGACCAGGTTGTGGTGCAGCACCGGGCCCTGGCGCACCGCGAACACGCCGGACTTGGGGCGCGGCTGCGGCATGCTGGCCACGTCACCGGCAGCGAACACCTGCGGGTGCGAGGTGCTGCGCAGGTACTTGTCGACGCGGATGAAGCCGCCCTCGTCGACATCCAGCCCGGCCTCTCCCGGCCACTGCGGCGTGCCCGCACTGGTGACCCACACGGTGGCGTCCGCAGGCATGCGCGCGCCGTCCTGCAGGCGCAGGCTGTCGGCGTCGACCTGCACCACGCGTGCGTCCGGCTGGATGCCCACGCCGCGTTGCGCCAATACCCGTTCAAAGCGCCGGCGTACGCCCGCGGCATGGTTGATCAGGATCACCGGGTCCTGGGTGTACAGGGTGAACTGCAGCCGCGCCGGCTCATCACCTGCCTCGCGCAGCAACTGCTGCAGGCGATACTGCACCGACAGCAGCAACTCGACGCCGCCGGCGCCGCCGCCGACCACCGCCACCTCGAAACGGCCGCTGCTGGCGAGCACGCGCTCGCTCAGCGCCTGCCACTGCTGCAGGAAGCTGTCGATGGGCTTGACCGCGATGGCATGTTGCTCGGCACCCTGCACCCCCAGGCTGCTCGGCCGCGAGCCGGTATTGATGGACAACAGGTCGTAAGGTACCGGCGGCCGGCCGCGCGCGAACACCAGCTGTTGCTGCAGGTCCAGCCCCTCCACTTCGGCATGGTAAAGGCGCGCCGCGGCGAAGCGGCACAGCGGCCCCAGGTCGATGTGGCAGTCGTCGAAGGCGTAATGGCCGGCCACCAGGCCCGGCAGCATGCCTGAATACGGGGTATGGATGTCGCGCGCGATCAGGGTCACGCGCAGCCCCGGCACCGGCCGCATCGCCAGCCGCCGCAGCACGCCGACATGGGCGTGCCCGCCGCCGACCAGGACCAGGTCCTTGACCACTGGGGTCGGAGTGTTATTCATGTGTATGCAGTGAAACCTCGGGATCAGCACATTATCCCAGAAGTTTCACCGCGAAGCTCAACCGCACTCCGGCAAGGGCTCCAGCTTCCAGATGTCGGCGTTGTACTCGGCAATGGTGCGGTCGGTGGAGAAGATACCGCTGGCCGCGGTATTGAGGATGCTCATGCGTGTCCAGCGCTCGGTTTCGCGCCAGGCGGTCTCCGCGTGCTGTTGCGCATGCACATAGCCGCGGAAATCGGCCAGGGTCATCCACGGGTCATAGGGGCTCTTCAGCGACTCGATGATGCCATCGAAAATGCCCGGCTCCACACTGTTGAAATGCCCGCTCTCGAGCAGGCGGATCACCGCTGCCAGGTCATCGTCATGGTCGATATAGTGCTGCGGGTTGTAGTGCGAGCGCAGATCATGCACCTCGTCGGCGCGCAGGCCGAACAGGAAGAAGTTGTCCTCGCCCGCTGCATCCATGATCTCGATGTTGGCACCGTCGTAAGTGCCGATGGTGACCGCGCCGTTCATCATGAACTTCATGTTGCCGGTACCCGAGGCCTCCTTGCCGGCGGTGGAGATCTGCTCGGACAGGTCCGCGGCGGCACAGATGATCTCCATCTTCGAGACATTGTAGTTGGGCATGAACGCCACCTTCAGGCGATCGCCCACCAGCTTGTCGCCATTGACCACCGAGGCGACATTGTTGATCAACTTGATGATCTCCTTGGCGCGCACGTAGCCGGGCGCCGCCTTGCCGCCGATCAACACGCAGCGATTGACCCAGTCATCGGTATCGCCGGCATGGATGCGGTTGTACAGGTGGATCACGTGCAACACGTTGAGCAACTGGCGCTTGTACTCGTGGATGCGCTTGACCTGCACGTCGAACATCGCGTGCGGGTCGAACGGAACACCGGTGTAGGCCATGACCTCCTTGGCCAGGCGCTGCTTGTTGGCCAGCTTGATCTCGCGCCAGCGCTGCTGGAACGCGGGATCGTCGGCCTTGCCGGCGATCTGCTGCAGGCGCGACAGATCCGATTGCCAGCCGTCACCGACCGTCTCGCTCAACAGCTCGGCAAGCTGCGGATTGGCGCTGGCCAGCCAGCGGCGTGGGGTCACGCCATTGGTCTTGTTGTTGAACTTCTCCGGCCACATCTCGTAGAAGTCGCGGAACAGGCCCTGCGTGAGCAGGTCGGAATGCAGTGCCGCCACGCCGTTGACCGAAAAGCTGCCGACGATCGCCAGCCAGGCCATGCGGATCTGCGGCTCGTCGCCCTCCTCGATCAGCGACATGCGGCGCACCCGCTCGACATCACCCGGCCAACGCTGGCGCACCTCGTTGAGGAAACAGGCATTGATCTCGTAGATGATCTCCAGCGGACGCGGCAACAGGCGTTCGAACAGGCGTACCGGCCAACGCTCCAGCGCCTCCGGCAGCAAGGTGTGGTTGGTGTAGGCCATGCATTTCGAGGTGATCTCCCAGGCCTGATCCCAGGACAGGCGTTTCTCATCGATCAGCAGGCGCATCAGCTCGGCCACCGCGATACTCGGATGGGTATCGTTGAGCTGGAACACGTTGCGCTCGTGGAAGTCGTCCATCGGCAGGCCTTCCCAATGGCGCAACACGTCCTGCAGGCTGGCGGAGGTCAGGAAGTACTGCTGACGCAGGCGCAGTTCCTTGCCGCTCTCCGTGGCGTCGTTGGGATACAACACCATGGTGATGTTCTCGGCCTCGTTCTGCATCGCCACCGATTCGGTGTAGTCGCCGGCATTGAACTCGCACAGATTGAACGCATCGGTGGCGCTGGCGGACCACAGGCGCAGCGTGTTGACCACATTGTTGCGGTAGCCGCTGACCGGTACGTCATACGGCACCGCGATCACGTCATCGGTATCCACCCAGCGCGAGTGCTTGACCCCGCTGGGTTCGGTGAAGTGCTCGGTGCGGCCGTTGAACTTTATCGTCTGCTGAAACTCCGGACGTTCCACTTCCCACGGGTGGCCGTCGCGCAGCCAATGGTCCGGGTCCTCGATCTGCTGGCCATCCTCGATGTGCTGATGGAACATGCCGTATTCGTAACGCAGGCCGTAACCGATCACCGGCAGGCGCAGCGTGGCACAGCTGTCGAGAAAACACGCGGCCAGTCGCCCCAGGCCACCGTTGCCGAGACCGGCGTCCGGTTCGCGTTCCTCGATCGATTCCAGGGCCATGGCAAAACGTTGCATCGCCTCGGCGGCCGGCCCGGTCAGGTCGGCGTTGAGCATGTGGTTGCCGAGTGAACGCCCGATCAGGTACTCCAGCGACAGGTAGTGTGCACGGCGTATGCCGGGCACCTTGTAGTCGATCCAGGTATTGCGCCAGTCCGGCATCAGGCGGTCGCGCACGGTAAAGGCCAAGGCCTGGTACAGGTACACCATGTCGCAGCCGAGGAAGCGGCCGAGGTGATAATCGAGATAACGCCGGAAGTCTGCGGCGACCGCATCCGGGGTGTTCTGCAGGCGTTCAACCTCCTGCAGCAGGCACACTTCTTCGCCGATTTGATGATCACCCATGGCTTACTCCTGGATTGGCGGTGTTTGCCGGTACAGCTCGAGATAACTTCGGGCGCTGTGCTCCCAGCTCAGGTCCTGCTGCATGCCGGCGCGCTGTAACTGCTCCCACAGCGCCGGGTCTCGCTGCGCCTGCAAAGCACGCTGCAAGGTCGATGCCAGGTCCTGCGGCGTGGCCTCGTCGAACACGAAGCCGCTGGCACTGCCATCCTCGATGGTCTGTTCGTTGGTATCCACCACGCTGTCCGCGAGCCCGCCGGTACGCCGCACCACCGGCGGCGTGCCATAGTGCAGGCTGTACAGTTGGTTGAGCCCGCACGGCTCATAGCGCGAGGGCATCACGAACATGTCGCTGCCCGCCTCCAGCAGATGCGCCAGCGGCTCGGAGTAGCCGATGTAGGCGAACACCCGCTGCGGATGCTCGCGCGCCATGTCCAGCAGCCTTTGCTCCAGCGAATGCTCGCCTGAACCGATGATGGCGAAACGCGCATCGCTGCTCTCGAGCAACATGGGCATGGCATCGAGCAGCAGGTCTATGCCCTTCTGGTAGACCAGGCGGCCGACAAAGCCGATCAGCGGCGCCTGTTCCGCGAGCGCTTCGGCCGACGCGCCCATGCCCTGCAACAGCGCCTCGCGATTGGCCTGGCGGGCCGGCTGCAGGGATTCATCCAATGAGTAATTGGCCGCCAGGTGGGGGTCGGTCTGCGGATTCCAGGTGTCGACGTCGATACCGTTGATGATCCCGGTGAGCTTGAACTGGTAGGACTGCAGAATGCCGGCGTAGCCGTAGCCGTACTCGTCGGTACAGATCTCCTGCGCATAGGTGGGGCTGACCGTGTTGATCCAGTCGCCGAACACCAGCCCGGCCTTCATCAAGGAGAAACGCCCGTAGAACTCGCAGTGTTCCATCGACCACCAGTGTGGCGGCAGTTTCAGTTCGAGAAACTGTGCATAGTCGAACTGGCAGTCGTAGGCGAGATTGTGGATGGTATAGATGCGCCGTGGTGCGTGACCTTCCTGGCTGAGGAAGGCCGGCACCAGACCGGTCTGCCAGTCGTTGGCATGCACCACGTCGGGGCGCCAGCCGGTATGCAGTGCATCGACACCCAGCAGGGCGACCGCGCGACTGAACACGCTGAAGCGCAGGGCATTGTCCGGCCAGTCGCTGCCGTCGGGACGGGTGTAGGGATTGCCTTCGCGGTCGAACAGGCTCGCCGCATCCACCAGCCACAGCGCCATGCTGAATTCCGGGTGATAGGCCTGCAGGATGCGCACGTCACCGAAGGCCCCGAGTCTCAGCCAGCCGAGGATCTGCACATCCTCGACCTTCTGCAGCACCTCGCGGTAGCCGGGCAGGATCAGGCGCACGTCCAGCCCCAGCGCGGCCAGGGCGTTCGGCAGGCTGTGCGCCACATCGGCCAGCCCGCCGGTCTTGATCAGCGGATAGGCCTCGCTGGCGGCGAACAGCACCTTCAGGCCGGGTTTGGTTTTCTTTTTACTTCTGGCCATGGGAGTTATTACAAGACTCGATTCACTGTGCCGGTTCGAGAATCAACATACCGAGCGGCGGCAGGGTCAATGCGGCCGAGTATTCCCTGCCGTGCAGTGCCTTGGGCTGCGCTTCCAGCGTGCCATTGCCGCAGTTGGATCCGCCGTAATGCGACGAGTCGGAATTGAAGATCTCGCGGTACATGCCGGCCTGCGGCATCGGGATGCGGTAGTTGTGACGCGGCACCGGGGTGAAGTTCATCACGCACACCAGCAGTTGCCCTTCCCCTTTACGCACGAAACTGATCACCGAGTGGTCGGCATCGTTGCAGTCCAGCCATTCGAACCCATCCGCTTCACAGTCGTGGCTGTAAAGCGCCGGATGGCGGGTGTACAGCTGGTTGAGGTCGCGCACCAGGGCCTGGATGCCGCGATGGGTATCGTAATGCAGCAAGGTCCAGTCGATTTCGCTGTCGTCGTCCCATTCGGTCCATTGCCCGATCTCGCCGCCCATGAACAGCAGCTTCTTGCCCGGGTGGCTCATCTGCCAACCCAGCAGCAGCCGCAGGTTGGCGAACTTCTGCCAGGGATCGCCCGGCATCTTGTCCAGCAGGCTGCGCTTCATGTGCACCACCTCGTCATGCGACAGCGGCAACACGAAGTTTTCGTTGTAGGCGTACAACTGGCTGAAGGTCAGCTTGTTGTGGTGGTAACGGCGATGCACCGGGTCCTGTTCCATATAGGACAGGGTGTCGTTCATCCAGCCCATGTTCCATTTCATGCTAAAACCCAGCCCGCCCATCCAGTTGGGCCGTGACACCATCGGCCAGGCGGTGGATTCCTCGGCGATGGTCAGGCCGCCGGGAAAGCGCTGGTGGATCACCTCGTTCATCTCGCGCAGAAACTCGATGGCATCGAGGTTCTCGCGGCCACCGAATTCGTTGGGCAGCCAGTCGTCGGCTTCGCGTGAATAATCGAGGTAGAGCATCGAGGCCACCGCATCCACGCGCAGGCCGTCGCAGTGAAACTCCTCGAACCAGTACACCGCGTTGGCCAGCAGGAAGTTGCGCACCTCGCTGCGGCCGTAGTCGAAGATCAGGGTGCCCCAGTCGCGGTGCTCGCCGCGGCGCGGGTCGGCATGTTCGTACAGCGGTTCGCCGAGAAAACGTGCCAGCGCGAAATCGTCCTTGGGGAAGTGCCCCGGCACCCAGTCGATGATCACGCCGATGCCCTGCTGGTGGCAGCTGTCGATGAAAAAGCGCAGGTCGTCGGGCGTGCCGAAGCGCGCGGTGGCGGCGAAATAACCGGATACCTGGTAGCCCCAGGACTGGTCCAGCGGGTGCTCCATCACCGGCATCAGCTCGATGTGGGTGAAGCCCTGTTCCTTGACATAAGGCACCAGCAGGGTGGCGAGTTGCCGGTAGCTGAGGAAGCTGCCGTCCGAATTGCGCCGCCAGGAACCCGGGTGCACCTCGTAGATGGACACCGGTTCATGCTGCCAGTCCCAGTCATGGCGCTGTTTCAGCCAGGCCGCATCGCCCCACACATAGCTGTCTTTGGAGGGCACACGGCAGGCGGTATCCGGGCGCAGGGTCATCTGTTGCGCATAAGGATCGGCCTTGACCACCAACTGCCCGGATGGGCCGACTATCTCGAACTTGTACAGATCGCCCACGTGCAGGCCGGGTATGAACAGTTCCCAGACGCCACCGCCGCCGCGCAGGCGCATCGGGTGGCGCAGGCCGTTCCAGCCGTTGAAATCGCCGACCACGCTGACGCGTTGCGCGGCCGGGGCCCACACGCCGAAGCGCACGCCCTCGACACCGTCGACCACCATCAGGTGCGCGCCGAGGAAGCGGTAGGCATGGTGATGACTGCCCTCGCCGAAGAAGTGCAGGTCGTCGTCGCTGATCTGCGCCTCGAAGCTGTACGGGCTGATCACCGTGGGTTTCGAGGTGTCGTGCTTCTCCAGCCATTCGACGCGATAATGCTGCGGCAGGGCTGCGGCCTGATCCTCGTCCAGCAGCAACTCGAAGATGTCGCTGCCGGGCAGGCGCTGCATCTCACCCACCCCGGGCACCCAGGCCCGCTCGGCCTGCGGCAGGATCTCCCTTATCAGTTCACCTTGCGGTGTGGTGTGCTGCCCCAGCAACGAGAACGGATCGTGACTGCGTCCTTCCTGCAGGGCACGCAATGATTCATCAAGCAATACGTCAGCTTTCATGCAAGCGCCCGGTTTTTTCTATGATTGATCGGATGCGCGCTATCGTCTCGGGGTCTATGTCGTCCCAGTCGAAGCGCCAATACCAGTTGTCCTTCGACTCACCCGGCGTGTTCATGCGCGCCGAGGCATCCAGCCCCAGCAGGTCCTGCATCGGCAACATCGCCAGGTTGGCCTTCGTCTCCAGTGTACGCCGAATCATCAGGGTGACGATATCCTCGTCCGCTTCCGCCTCGAGCAACTGGTAAACAAAATCGCGCGAGCCCTGGTCCAGTTCGTCGAACCAGCCGCGCGTCGTGTTGTTGTCGTGGGTGCCTGTATAGACGACATTGTCCTCGGTGATATTCCGTGGCTTGTGCGGATTGTCGTCGAAGGCATCGAAGGCGAACTGCACCACCGCCATGCCCGGCAGCTCGAACTGCTTGCGCAGTTCGATGACATCCGGGGTGATGATGCCCAGGTCCTCGGCGACGATAGGCAGATCAGGAAACGCCTCGCGCAGCACCTTGAGCATGGCCTCGCCCGGGGTGTCCTCCCAATAACCGTCCACCGCGGTTTCGCACTCGGCCGGGATCATCCAGCTGGCGACCAGGCCGCGGAAGTGATCCAGGCGGACGATGTCAAACCAGTCCAGCTGGCGGCGCAGGCGCGACTTCCACCAGGAGAAGCCGTCCTGCTGCATGGCTTCCCAGTCGTAATGCGGATTGCCCCAGCGCTGGCCGGTGGCGGAAAAATAATCCGGCGGCACCCCGGCCACATGGGTCGGCTGGCCCTGCTCGTCCAGCAAAAACTGCTCTCGGTGCGCCCATACATCCGCACTGTCGAGGGCGACGAAGATCGGCATGTCGCCGAACAGCAGGATATCCCGCTCGGCACATTCGCCACGGATTTCCTTCCAGCGGCACTCGAGCAGGAACTGCTGTTCGATCACCCAGCCGAGCGCGGCGGCATGTTGCTTGTCGAAACTGGCCAGCGCCTGTGCATCGCGGTCACGGTAGGCTCGCGGCCAGTCGTGCCAGGGGACGTCGCCGTGCAGTTCCTTGAGCACTTCGAAGCGGGCGAAATCGAGCAGCCAGTCGCGCTCGCGCTCGCGGAATTCGTCCAGCTCGTGCGCCCCGCAGCCGCTCTCCGGCGGCATCGCCATCAAGGCCGGGTCAACCGCGAATGCCGAACAGCTCTGGTAAGGCGAGCCGGTGTGGTCCGGGATCACCAGCGGCAGCATCTGCCACACGCTCAGGCCGGCGGTGCGCATGAAGTTCAGCCAGCGTTCCACATCCGCATCCAGCCGCCCCGAGGGCAGCGAGGTGGGATGCAGCAGCACCCCGGCGCGGCGCTGCGCCAGCAGGTTACTCATGTCCGCGCCGCATGGTGCCGGCATTGGCGGCTTCGCCGCCGCCATAGGACAAGGGCTGATCGAGATTGAGCGGGGCCTCGCGATGCAACAGACGGTACAGGTATTTGAGCTGCTGCCGGTACAGCTCGTCGAAGTCGCGCACGCTTTCGGAGGGGTTGTAACCGCCGAACCACCAGAACCAGTCGGAGCCCTCGCAGATCGCCAGCTGCAGGCAGGCGCGTTCACGCTGCTCGGCATCCAGTCGCTTCGCGGCCATCACCTCGTCGTATACCAGCTTGGCCTCCACCAGGCGGTCCCAGGCGCGGTTCTTGTCGGTCTCGCCGATCCAGGTGGAAAAAGAGCCGTACACCCAGCTGCCGGCGCACAGCTTCGGCAGCTCGATGGCGCGGCAGGCGGCCAGCGCGTCACTGAAGGTGGTCACCTCGATGTGCTCGGATGCGACCAGGCGTTCGTACAGGGCGCCGAGAAAATGAAAGGCATTGTCCGGGTAGTATTCCCAGGCATTCTCGCCGTCGAGGATCACGCTGACCACGTGCTGATCGGCCTCCTCCCCCAGGTACTCGCGAATATTGTGCAGGTGATGCACAAAATCCGCGGCTGCATCCTCGGGAACCCAGCTCTGGTATTCGAAGCCGATCATGTCGGACAGGCCGTCGTCGCGGAAAAACAGCCGGGTATCGAGATCCGGCACCTTGTGCGGGCTGAACAGGCAGCGCCGCGCGTCCGGGGTGTTGTGATCGAGTTCGGACAGGGAACTGCTGTTGTGCCACACGCCCTCGCCGGACGCGGTCCAGCGGATGTCGAACTGCGGCAGCATCGCCACTGCCTCGTCACTCACCGAGCCTTCCGACAGCCACACGCCCTTGGGGCGGAAGCCGAAGTACTGCTCGAACACCTGCAGGCCGTGTTCCATCTGCCAGTGCGCCCGCTTGCTGCCGCCCGGGTAACCAGGATGCGACGGCAGGGGACATTCCGGCAAGGCACACAGCATGCTGTCGAAATCGATCAGCAGCGGCATGATCGGGTGACTGTATGGCGTGACCGACAGCTCGACCTGACCGCGCTCGGCGAGCACCCGGTAACGCTTGGCCAGGCCGCCGATCAGGTCGGCGAACAGCTGCAGCAGGGCGCGCCGGTCGTGCACGTCGAACAGGCGCCCCTTGGCCATCAGGCGCTGTACCTCCGGGTCCTGCTTGACCGAGTGGCCGAGCCAGGCGATGTGATACCAGGTGAGCACATCGAGCAGGTACTGGTCGTTGAGATACGGCAGCATGCCCAGTTCGAGTTCCCCGCTGCCCGGCTTGCGCAGCGGTTCGAGCAGTCTGCGGAAGGGCTTGTGCGGATCGATCATCTGCGGCGCATGCGCGCGCAGACAATTGCGCAGCAGCTGCTCGCGCTCGTCCAGTCCCAGCGGCACCGGCTGCTCCCCGGCCAACAGGTTGAGCATCGGGTCGGCCATCGCCTTGCCGTCATTCAGCCAGGCACACAGTTGGCCGGCATAGTCGTCGAGTTGCTCCAGCAGCACCGGGGTGAAATTGACCACCGCGCGCATGTGCGGGTGCGCCTCCAGGTGCGCCACCATGTCGCTGTAGTCTTTCAAGGCATGCAGGTAGACCCACGGCAGCCGGTAGCTGCCGTCGAGGGTTTCCCGGTACCACGGCTGGTGCATGTGCCAGCACAGCACCAGCTTCAATTTGCCCTTGGCCATATCAGTCGCGCTCGAAGTGCAGCCTCTGGTTCATCATACCCGGAGTCACCAGCACGATGCCCTCGTCGGTCACCAGGAAGCGCTCGCGGTCCTTTTCCAGGTCCACGCCGATCTCCATGCCATCCGGAATATAGGTGCCCTTGTCGATGACCGCCTTCTTGATGGTGCAGTTCTTGCCGATCCCCACCTTGGGCAGGATCACGCTGTCCTTGATGTAGGTGCCGGTCTCGACATGGGTGTTGAAGAAGATCACCGAGTGTTTCACCTTGGCACCGGAGATGATGCAGCCGCCGGCAACCAGCGAGTCGATCGCCTGGCCGCGGCGCATCTCGTCGTCGAAGGCGAACTTGGCGGGTGGGCTCTGCGACTGGTAGGTCCAGATCGGCCAGTCACGGCGGTACAGGTTGAGTTCCGGCTCGATATCGCACAGTTCGATATTGGCCTTCCAGTAGGAATACAGGGTACCGACATCGCGCCAGTAGGCCGGCTCGCCATGCTCATCGAGGAAGGGATAGGCGATCGCCTTGGAGTTCTCGATACTCGCCGGAATGATGTTCTTGCCGAAATCGTGGTCGGAACTCTCGTCCTCGGCATCCTCCATGAGAATGCGCGCCAGGTAGCCCATGGAGAACACGTAGATGCCCATTGAGGCCAGTGCCACGTCCGGGTTGCCCGGCATCGGCTCGGGATTCGCCGGCTTTTCGGTGAAGCGGGTGATCTCCAGATTCTCGTCCACCGACATCACGCCAAAGCCCTTGGCCTCCTCCAGGCTCGCCTCGATACAGCCGACGGTCAGGTCTGCCCCTGCCTCGACGTGCGCCTGCAGCATCTTGCCGTAGTCCATGGTGTAGATGTGGTCACCACCTAGGATCACCACGTACTCCGGATCGTGGCGGTAGATGATATCCAGGTTCTGGTAGATGGCGTCGGCGGTGCCTTCGTACCATTCCGGCTTGAGGCGCTGCTGCGCGGGGATGATCTCGACGAACTCGCCGATCTCCGGACGCATGAAGCCCCAGGCGCGCTGCAGGTGGCGGATCAGCGAGTGCGACTTGTACTGGGTCAGCACGCCGATGCGGCGCATCCCCGAGTTGATGCAGTTGGACAGGGCGAAGTCGATGATGCGGTACTTGCCGCCGAACGGCACCGCCGGCTTGGCCCGCCACTTGGTGAGATTCTTCAGGCGTGAACCCTCGCCACCGGCCAGTACCAGCACCAGGGTACGGCGCGTCAGGTCACTGACCATGTGGGGTTCCATGTAATACTTGTAAAGCTTTTTCTGCTCGTCTTGCTTGGTCATGTCCGGATAGTGCTCTTTGCGATCTTGATGGCGCCCTGCAGTCCGATGTCTGCATGGTCTACCAGGAAAACGGGGACTTGTTCCACCATGTGGCGCATCCGCCCCTTGTTATAAAACGCCTGACGAAAATCATCGCCAAACCAGTCGGCCAGGTGGCCCACCACCCCGCCACACAGGTAGATACCCGCGGGCGGATTGAAAAACAGCGCCAGGTTGCCGGCATAGCCGCCGAACACGCTGACGAACAAGTTGATCGCCTGCACCGCGAGCGCATCACCGCGCTGTGCTGCCTGTTGCACCTGCCGCGCCGGCAGCTGCGTGCCATCACCGAGAAAGGCATGGATCGCGCTCAGACCGTCGCCGCACAACAGTCGCTCGTACGATACGTGCGCGCCGTGGCGCGCCTGCAACCAGGCATGCAAGTCGCGTTGCTGCGCATCGGCCGGGGCAAAATCGGCATGCCCGCCTTCGGTCGCATGCGGCATCGCCGCGGCCGCCACGTCCGCCACCCATGCCATACCCAGGCCGGTGCCGGCGCCGGTCACCACCGCCGCACCTGAGGCACTGGCACTGGCCAGGGGATTGAGCGAGCGCAGGCGCTGCGCGCCCAGGGCGCCCACCGCCGCGGCCTGAAAATCGTTGACCAACAGCACCTCGCTGCCGGGGAACATGGATTGCAGGCGTGCGCTGTCGACCTGCCAATCGATATTGGTCAGGCGCACCGGCTGCCGGGCCACCGGGGCAGGCAGTGCAATCACTACATTCCCAATCGTATCCGCGCTGAAGCCCGCGTCCTCTTCAAACCTTTCGATCACCTGATAAAGGTCAGTAAACGCGGTATTGCGATAGCGCTCGCTGGCGACATCCGCACCCGCGACCAGCGCCAGGCGGCTGTGGGTTGCACCTATGTCGGCCGCCAGCACCCTCATGCCGGTTCCGCCATCAGGCCGCGCTCGGCCAGCACCTCGGCCTGCGCGATATCCGCCACCCGGGCGATCGGCAGGTCCGCACCATCGCGCCAGGCTTGCAGCGCCTCGCGCTTGCCCTCGCCGCTGACCAGCACCAGCATCTGCCGGCAGGCCTGCAGCGCGGCCGGCGACAGGCTGACCCGGTCCGGCGGCGGTTTGGGCGCAGCGTGTACCGCGACCACCGCGGCCTGCGGCCAGGCCTGTCCGGGGAACAGGCTGGCGGTATGCCCGTCCTCGCCCATGCCGAGCAGCACCAGGTCGAAGGGCATGGCGTTCTCGATGGTCTCGGCATAGCTGGCCGCCGCCTGCTCCGCCCCCAGCTCGGCCGGTATCGGATAGTGGCCACCGACCCTGGCGGTCAGGCCGGTCTGTTCGACCATGTGGCTGTTGCGCTGTGCATGGTTCGCCGGCAGGCAGCGTTCGTCGCCATAGTAGAGATCCCAGTGCGACCAGTCCTGCTGGGTTGTCGCGAGCAGTCGATAGGCCTGCAGGGGCGTGGTGCCCCCGGCCAGCACCAGGCTGAAACGGCCACGCTCGGCGATCGCGCGGGCCGCCGCTTCGCCGATGCGATCGGCGGCCAGGCGGGCGATGTCTTGGGTGCCGTCTAACAGCTGCCACTTGGCCATTTTTCCGGTTCCAGCATGCTGCGCCAGTGATGGTCGGGTTTGTCGAAGATGCGGCTGACCTCGGCCGGTTCCCACTGCCCGGCCGGATGGGTGGCGATGTAGTCGCGCTCGGAGGACCAGGCACGCAGCACCGGGTCGACCACGCGCCAGGCATGCTCCACCTCGTCGTAACGCAGGAACAGCGAATTGTCGCCTTCGATCACGTCCAGCAGCAATCCCTCGTAGGCATCGGTGCGTTCGTCGTGCTCGCAGCGGAACGGTGCGTCGAGACTGATCTGCCGGGTCTGCATGGTCATGCCCGGTTCCTTGACGGTGATCTCCAGGCGCAGCGATTCCTCCGGCGACATGCTCATGATCAGCCAGTTCGGCGGCGGCCGCTCGATGTGCACGCTGCGGAAGAAATGCTTGGGCGGCTGCTTGAAGCAGATCGCCACCATGGTGCGCGCCTCGGCCATGCGCTTGCCGGTACGCAGGTAGAAAGGCACGTCGCGCCAGCGCCAGTTGTCTACGTACAGCTTCAGCGCGGCATAGGTTTCGGTGACGCTGCGCGGGTCGACATTGGGTTCTTCCAGGTAGCCCGGGACCGATTCGCCGCCGACCGTACCGGGCGCGTACTGGGCGCGGAAGGCATGCGCCGAGACCGCCGAGTTGTGGATCGGGCGGATCGACTTGAGCACCTTGACCTTCTCGTCGCGCAGGTCGTCGCTGTCCATCGACACCGGCGGCTCCATCGCCACCAGCGCCATCATCTGCATCAGGTGGCTCTGCAGCATATCGCGCAGCGCGCCGGTGTTTTCATAGAAACCGGCGCGCGAGCCGACCCCGACCGTTTCGCTGCGGGTGATCTGCACCTGGTCGATGTAGTTGCGGTTCCACAGGGGTTCGAGCATCAGGTTGGCGAAACGCGACACCAGCACGTTCTGCACCATCGCCTTGCCCATGTAGTGATCGATGCGGTAGGTCTGGTGCTCGCGCAGATGGCGGGCGATCTTGTGCTGCAGGTTGCGTGCGCTCTCCAGGTCGGAGCCGAACGGTTTTTCGATCACCACCCGCCGCCACGGGCCGTCCGCCTCGTCGAGCATCTGCGACTCGCCCAGGTTCTCGACGATATCGCCATAGGTGGCCGGTGGCATGGCCACGTAGAACACGTGATTGCGCGGGTAGTCACCATTGGCCAGCTCGCGCTTCAGCTCGTCGTAGGTATCCGGCAGCGACAGGTCGCCGCGAAAGTAGCTGATGCGATCACAGAAGCGCTGAAACAAACCCTCTTTCAGCTCGTCGCGGGCATGGCCCTCGATAGAGGCCGCGACATGCGCCAGCCAGGCCTCGCGATCGAATTCGCTGCGCCCGGTACACAGGATCTTCAGGCCGGGATCGAGCAGCCCGGTCGCCTCCAGGTGATACAGGGCGGGAAACAGTTTGACCTGTGCCAGGTTGCCGGTGGCGCCGAAGATGACCAGGGTACAGTCTTCAGTCATCGAGGCGTTCCTCGGCCGCACCGCGCGTCCACTGGGTGTGGAACACGCCCGGCCGGTCGAGCCGCCGGTAGGTGTGCGCGCCGAAATAGTCGCGCTGTGCCTGCAGCAGGTTGGCCGGCAGCACCGCACTGCGGTAGCCGTCGTAGAAACTCAGCGCCGAGGCCATGGCCGGCAGCGGCACACCCAGCTGCACGCCGAGGCCGACCGTCTCGCGCCAGCCCGCCTGGGCCTTGCCGATGGCGGCGGTGAAAAATGCGTCGAACAGCAGGTTGGGTAGCGTTGCATCGCGATCGAAGGCGGTCTTGATGTCGTTCAGGAAGCGGCTGCGGATGATGCAGCCGGCGCGCCACAACAGGGCGATGTCGCCGAAGGCCAGGTTCCAGCCGTACTCCTTGGCCGCCTCGCGCATCTGCATGAAGCCCTGTGCATAGGAGATGATCTTGGCCGCGTACAGGGCGTCATGGATGGCCGCCAGGGTGCTGTCGACGTCTCCCTGGAAGGCAGCCCCGCCGGCGGGCAACTGCTGCGCGGCCTGCTGGCGCTCGTCCTTGCGCGCCGACAGGGTGCGCGCATACACCGCCTCGGCGATCAGGGTCAGCGGCACCCCGAGTTGCAGGGCGTCGATGGCGGTCCAGCGGCCAGTGCCCTTCTGCCCGGCGCTGTCGAGGATGCCCAGCACCCGCGGCGTGCCATCCTCATCATTCACACGCAGGATATCGGCGGTGATCTCGATCAGGTAAGAGGACAGCACCCCCTGGTTCCACTCGCTGAACACCTCGGCCAGCCGAGGCATCGGCATGCCCATGCCCTGGTGCATCAACTGCCAGGCCTCGGCGATCAGCTGCATGTCGCCGTACTCGATGCCGTTGTGCACCATTTTCACATAATGGCCGGCACCGCCCTCGCCGACCCAGCGGCAACAGGGTTCGCCGTCGTCCGCCTTGGCGGCGATCGCCTGGAAGATTTCCCTGACCAGTGGCCAGGCCTCGGGATCGCCGCCCGGCATGATCGAAGGCCCGTGGCGTGCGCCCTCCTCGCCGCCGGACACGCCCATGCCGAGAAAACGGATGCCACGCCCGCGCAACATGGCATAGCGACGTTCGCTGTCCTGGTAGAAGGAGTTGCCGCCGTCGATCAGCACATCGCCTGAATCCAGGTGCGGCAGCAGTTGCTCGATGACCTGGTCGACCACCTCGCCGGCGGTGACCATCATGAGAATGATGCGCGGACTGCCCAGTTCGGCACACAGCTTGGCGTAGTCATCGCAACCGACGAACTGCTGGTGCGGCTCGGCTGCGGCGAGAAATGCGTCGATGCGCTTCGGCGTGTGGTTGTACACAGCGACCCGGTAACGGTGGTCGGCTATGTTGAGGGCGATATTGCTGCCCATCACCCCCAAACCAATTACTGCGATATCCGAAGGCATGCTCTTTTCCTGTGTTTTACCGACTGCCTGCAATAAGCGTGCAAAGTTTTTGTCACCTGACCTGGATTACAGGCTTTCGGGCCATGCCCCCGTCCGTGAGCGGTGACATTTTGCACCAATATGGCACACCAAGACTGCTGGGAACGCAAAATCGTGCGCCAGGACCACCCCGAAGCCGTACGAAATCCCGCCTGCTGGACCCAGATCAACCAGCTGGACCGTTTTTTGCCTAACCTAGGGCACACACCCAGTATTCCGCCAACGCTTTCCTACAGGTTGATGAATTTCCGATGAGTAATCCGACCACCCTGCCCGCCTGGGCCGCCCTGCAAGACGAGTATTCACGCATCAAAGATGTGCACATGCGCGACATGTTCGAGCAGGACCCGCACAGGTTTGAGCAGTTCTCGCTGCGGCTCAACGACATCCTGTTCGACTTCTCCAAGAACCGCATCGACCAGCCGGTGTTCGACGCACTGCTGCAACTGGCGGAACAGGCCGACGTGGCGGGCTGGCGTGAACGCATGTTCTCCGGGGAAAAGATCAACCACACCGAGCACCGCTCGGTATTGCATACCGCACTGCGCAACTATGCCAACGAGCCACGCTACGTGAACGACGTGGACGTGATGCCGGAGGTGCGCGAGGAGCTGGCCCGGGTCAAGGCGCTGGCCGAATCGGTCCGCTCGCGACGCTGGCGTGGCGCCACCAACCAGCCGATCACCGACGTGGTCAACATCGGTATCGGCGGCTCGCACCTGGGGCCGCAGATGGCGGTCGAGGCACTGCGTCCCTACTCGATCCACGACCTGAAGATCCATTTCGTCAACAACATCGACGAGAATCACATCGTCAACACCCTGGAAGTGCTGAACCCGGACACCACCCTGTTCATCGTCGCCTCCAAGAGCTTCACCACCCAGGACACCATGGTCAACGCGGAGACCGCGCGCGACTGGCTGCTGCGCAAGATTCCCGAGGAAGCGGACCTGGCCAAGCATATTGTCGCGGTCACCTCCAATATCGAGGCGGCCAAGGCCTTCGGCGTGGCCGAGAGGAACATCTTCAAGATGTGGGACTGGGTCGGCGGCCGCTACTCGATGTGGTCGGCGATCGGCCTGGCGACCGTGATCGCGATCGGCTCGGAACATTTCGATGCCCTGCTGCAGGGCGCCTTCGCCGCCGACCAGCACTTCCGCCAGGCACCGCTGGCACAAAACATCCCGGTGGTGATGGCGCTGCTCGGGGTCTGGTACAACAACTTTTTCGGTGCCGAATCGACCGCCATCCTGCCGTACGACCAGAACATGCACCGCTTCCCCGCCTACCTGCAGCAAGCGGACATGGAAAGCAACGGCAAGTCGTGCGACCGCGACGGCGGCTTCACCGACTACCAGACCGGGCCGATCCTGTTCGGCGAGATCGGCATTGCCAGCCAGCACGCCTTCTACCAGCTGTTGCACCAGGGCACCAAGCTGGTACCGGCGGACATGCTGGTACCGATCGCCAACTACCAGTGCATCGCGCGCCACCACCGAGCGCTGATGTCCAACATCTTCGCCCAGGCCGAGGCCTTGATGAAGGGCAAGACCGCCGACGAGGCACGCACCGAGCTGAGCGCCGAGGGCAAGAGCCAGGCAGAGATCGAGGCCCTGCTGCCGTACAAGGTGTTCCCGGGCAACCGCCCCACCAACACCTTCGTGTTCTTCACCCTCGACCCGCGCACCCTCGGCAGCCTGATCGCCCTGTACGAGCACAAGATCTTCGTGCAGGGCATCCTCTGGAACCTCAATTCCTTCGACCAGTGGGGCGTGGAACTGGGCAAGGTGCTGGCCAAGAACATCCTCGATGAACTGAACACCGGCCAGACGGTCTCCAGCCATGACGCTTCAACCAACGGACTGATCAACTACTATCTGTCGACCCGACCGAAACGCAGTTGACACGCCGTCGCGCATCGGTTTCAGCGGCTTCCGGTTAAAATGAGAACTCTGCAGTGGTTGCAGCCGAATTCACCAGCCCGGGACGGTGCAGAATCGACGAGCACTTCAGATGTCAGTAACGAGTAGAAGATTTTCCATGCCCCTGCTGTTGAGCGCAGGCATGCTGGTTTGCGCAGCGGCACACGCGGAGACCGCGTTCCTCGCCTGCGACGGTTGTCACGGCACCAATGGCATCAGCCAGGCGAGTCACATCCCCACGATATCCGGACTGAACTTCCAGTACTTCTATGCCGCCATGCAGGACTTCAGGAAGGACCGGCGCAACTCGACCATCATGGGACGGGTCGCGAAAGGCTACAAATCGGGCCAGCTGCAACGCATGGCCCTGCACTACGGCACCCGACGCTGGCAGGGCAACCCGCAGCAGAAATTCGACCCGGCCCTGGCGCAACGTGGCAGGGAGTTGCACGAGAACAACTGTATCGAGTGCCACGAACAGAACGGTCACTTCCAGGACCGGGAGACGCCCCCGCTGGCCGGTCAGGCCAAGGGCTACCTGCTGAACCAGATGCGCATCTACCAGGTGGCGGCGAACATCATGCCGCAGCCGCCGATGATGCAGGAACAGCTGGAAGGCATGTCCGAGCAGGACCTGCTGGCACTGGCCGAATTCTTCTCCAGTTCCCTGGCCAGGGCACAGGCTGGCCCTGGCGAAAAATAAACATCCGCAAACAAAACGGGGCCGGTTGAAACCGGCCCCGTTTGCTTTCCCGCTAAGCCATCAAACGATCAGTCGAACGGCTTCGGCGGCGGCGTGTCCTCGGTGGACGGCGGCAGGATCGGCAGCAGGAACTGCGGCTGATCGCCGGTCAGGGTCTTGAGGAAGGCCACGATCTGGGCGTTTTCCTCATCGCTGTACTTCCTGCCCAACTGCAGGCGACCCATCAGGGCGACCGCCTCGGTCAGGGTATTGGCCCCACCATCGTGGAAGTACGGGTAGGTCATTTCCACGTTACGCAGGGTCGGCACCTTGAACTTGAAGCGGTCGGCGTCTTTGCCGGTCACCGCGGCCAGGCCTTCCGCCTTGTTCTCGGTGAGGTAGGGCTCGACCACACCCATCTTCTGGAAGGTGTTGCCACCGGCAGCCGAGCCGTTGTGGCAGGCGGTGCAGCCACTGTCCTTGAACAGTTTCCAGCCCGCCAGTTCCTGGGCAGTGAGCGCATCGGCATCGCCCAGCAGCCACTGGTCGAAGCGCGAGTTCGGGGTGACCAGGGTCTTCTCGAACTCGGCGATCGCATCGGTCACCTTGTCGATATCGACGCCGTCCTCGCCGAACGCCAGCTTGAACTCGTTGACATAAGCCGGAATGGATTCCAGCACGCTGACTGCCAAAGTGTGGGTAAAGCCCATTTCACCCGGATTGGCGATCGGTCCGCCCGCCTGGGCTTTCAGATCCGCCGCGCGGCCATCCCAGAATTGCGCAACGTTGAGGCTGGAGTTGAGTACCGTCGGGGCATTGATCGGTCCCTGCTGCCAGCGGTCGCCGATCGAAGTCGGCAGGTTGTCGGTACCGCCCATGCTCAGGTTGTGGCAGGAGTTGCACGAGATGAAACCGGACTTGGACAGTCGCGGATCGAAATACAACTTCTTGCCGAGCTCCGCCAGGGCAAGGTTGACCTGCTTGACAGGCTCAATCGGCTGAATGGGTTCGGCAGCGAATGCCGTGGACACGACAGGGGCAAGGAGCAATGCCGCTGCCAGGTTGCTGAACTTAACCATCAAGGTATCTCCCCGCTGCTGATGCAGCTGTTTTGACCGGGTGTAATGGCCGACCGCACCGACAGTCCGACAGCATGTGTGCCGACAATCCGCACAATCAGTGGGGGAAAAATTACGCCATGTCCAAAGCCGGCAAAATGATTTTGATCAATCGGAGGCACGATTTGCATTCGCGCAGAGTCGCGGGCGCCTCGCTCGCCCGAAGATGCTTAATCTCGATCATGACATGAGCTGCCAAAGAGGCTACGAAGGGGTCACTGGCCCACGCCGCGTGCGGTTATTGTCCCGGCGCGGGCTGCACGGCCCGGGGTGCCGTCGCAATGCCGGGCGTGGAGCCATCATCTGCCGATGTCAGGGCGTCGCCATCGCCGGCAAATGCCTCGACCCGATCGCGCCCACCCTGTTTCGCGCGGTACAGGGCCTCGTCGGCGTGCTGGATCAGGCCCTGCAGGCCGTCTGCCGACTCGTTGGCCGCAACACCGATGCTGACAGTGATGCTGCGTCCGTCCATCGCCGTGTAGGCATGCGCGGCGACTGCCGCCCTGACCCGCTCGGCCAGCGCCAGCGCCTGCTGCAGCGAGGTATCGGTGGCAATCACCAGGAACTCCTCGCCACCGAAGCGACCGAGGATATCGCTGGCCCGCACCGTATCCCGGACATCGGCCGCCACACGCTGCAGCACCTGGTCGCCGACCGGATGGCCATAGGTGTCATTGACTGACTTGAAGTGGTCCACATCGAACAACAGGCAGGCCAGCGGACGCTGGTAGCGCGTGGCGCGCTGCCACTCCTGTTCGCCGTGTTGCAGCACCGCACGCCGGTTGCGGATGCCGGTCAGTTCGTCCCGGGTGGCCAGCTGCTCCATACGTGCCCCGTATTGCCGACTGCGCACCCACAGCACCACCGCCAGGACGAGTGCCAGGGCAGCGAGCGAGATCAGCGCCACCAGGGCGATCTTCATGCGACGGTCATGGCTGATCTGCTCCTGCTGCCGCAGGTTCTTCAGCTGCAGGTGCTCGTTCTTGTCGACCAGCCGCTGCGTCTCGAATTCCGACTGCATGCGCTTGGTCGACTGTTCGTTCTGCTGCTCCAGGTTGTCCTGCAGCAGCACCGTGTAGGCCTGGTGAAAACGGTAGGCCTGTTCGAACTGCCCGAGCATGCCGTAGGCCTCGGACAGCCCGCGATAGGTGCGCATCAGGGCGACCAGGAAACGGTGTTGCTTGAGGATGGGCGCCGCCTCCAGGTAACGATCCACCGCCTTTTGGTACTCGCCGAGCGACAACGCCACATCGCCCAGGTGACGCAGCGTCGAGGCATACTGCTGGGCCTCGTTGGCGCGCCCGAAGATGTCCAGCGCCTCGCCGAAGCGCTGTCTTGCCAGCTGCGGCTGGCCCTGGGCCAGGGCACTCTCGGCGGAGGCCTTGAGGGTGAAGGCGCTGCCCAGCCGGTCATTGAGCTGTTCGCTGAGCTTCAGAGAGCGGGCGAACGCGGCATCCGCCTCGGCGAACTTTTCCTGCGAGGCCAGGGCATGACCGAGGTTGAACAGGGCGATCGCCAGGTCGTCCTCGCTGCCGGATGCCTCGGCGATCGCCAGCAGTTCCCGGTAATACTCCTCCGCAAGATCCAGCCGGCCGCTGCTGTAGTACACCGAGGCGAGCGAATTCAGCGCATGCTGCCTGAGTTCGGCAAGGCCATGCCGGCCGGCGATGACATACGCCTCCTCGAGCAGTTTGAAGGCACTGTCCTGCTGGTTCTGCAGGATGTGCAGGTCGGCCCTTTTCAGCAGCACCGCGGCCAGCAGTGCATTGTCCTGCAACTGCCGCGCCGCGTCTTCGGCCGCCTGCAGACCCGCGGACGCCTGCACCACCTGTCCCAGGCGCAGGTAGGCGGCGCCGCGGCACAGCAGGGTCGATACCCGGTCCGCCGAAGGATCACCTGCTTGCAGAACATCGCTACTGGCGAGGGCCTGCGTCGCCTTGCCCAGGTCCAGGTAGATCTCGCATGCCAGGCGCGCCCGGCGCAGCTGTTGCGGTGCACTCCACGCGACATCCTCGCGCTCGAGCAGCTGCAGTGCCGCCTGTGGTTCTTTCCCGGCCTGCTGCTGCGCCTGCTGCAACAGAGCCTCGGCGCCCGGTGCAGTCGCCGCAGCCGCCGTGGACAACATGGCGAAAAACAACAGCACCGGGAGCTTGCAACGCATCGTTTTTGTCATTTTCCTGTCGCTGGGCGGCCGGCCTGCGCGCCACCCAGGGATGGTCAGTTGATCACTCGGCCCTGGCACGCCGGATCCTGGCGTCACTGGCAAGTCCGCCTCACTTCTTGTACTTCTGTTTCAAGGCCAGCTGCAGCGCGTTGCTGATCTCCTCGTCGTCGGGACGCGCCTGACTGGCCCTTTCATAGAATTCGATGGCGTCATTCCACTTCTGCAACTGGCCGTAGGTCGCGGCCAGTTCGACCATGCACTGGATGTTCTCGGGATTCTCGTTCAAACCGGTCTTCAGCGATGCGACCGCCTTGAAGTGTTCCCCCTGGGCGTTGTGCAACTTGCCCTGCAGCAGGTAGAAGCGGCTGTCCTCCGGGTATTGCTGCGCACCATCGTGGATGTAGTCAGCGGCAAGATCGTAGGCCTTCTCGTTCACCAGCACCTCGCCGATCTGCGCCAACTCATCGGCAGTCACATCGATGCTCTCGACAAAACGTTGCAGCGTATCCTGCGCACGTTCCGCGTCGCCCAGCCACAGGTGGCAACGCACCAGGTTCATCCAGATCGACGGTTCGAACGGCTCCAGCATCAGCGACTCGTTGTACCAGTCGTAGGCCTTGCGCAGCAGTTCCTCCCTGCTCAGTTCTTCGAAGGCGGAGATCCCGGCATCGCCCGCGCCGGCAGCGCCATCTCCGGCCTGCGCATTTGCCGCCTGCACGTACAGATCGGCGAGTCTCGACATCAGGTCGGTATCGCGCACCCCACTGGTGATGCGCTCGAGCAGTTCCTTGGCCGCACGCCCGCCGTCCGGGGCAGCCAGCAGGAAGTCCACGGTACGCAGATGCAGGGCGCCGTTGTTGTGATCGAGCCGCGCAAGGTAGTGGAAAACCTTGTCGACGTTTTCCTGGATATTCAGCGCCTGGTAACGTTTGATCAGCCCCTCGAGGCTGTCGGCCATGTGATCGAGGG